>Ga0307422_1000002_pt1 | contig 147439 bp, 123 predicted proteins | sample SalMarWE160290MG_FD_202153 | JGI IMG/M metagenome (GOLD analysis project Ga0307422, IMG submission 202153) | Salt marsh sediment microbial communities from the Plum Island Ecosystem LTER, Massachusetts, United States - WE1602-90 | ecosystem: Environmental > Aquatic > Marine > Intertidal zone >...
GTTACTGGTTGCTGGTTGCTGGTTGCTGGTTACTGGTTGCTGGTTACTGGTTATTAGTGATTATTAGTTTATTCAGTAATTCAGTAATTCAGTAATTCAGTTTATTCAGTAATTCAGTAATTCAGTAATTCAGTAATTCAGTTTATTCAGTAATTCAGTAATTCAGTTAACTCTATTCCCGGTGAATCACCCATAGTACAGTCCTGCTCCCGGACCAAGAGGCAGATCCAAAAGTATCCATGCAATGAGAAGTATGGACCAGAAAATAAAGAAAACAACCGTGTAAGGGATCATTGTTGACATGAGTGTTCCTATACCGGCTTTTTTATCGTATTTTTCAAAATAGACTATGACCAGGGCAAAAAAGCTCATCATGGGGGATATCATGTTTGTGATGCTGTCACCTATCCTGTAAACGACCTGTGAAAGTTCGGGTGAGTAGCCCAGGAGCATGAACATGGGGATAAACACAGGGCCCAGTATGGCCCATTTTGCTGAGGCCGATCCCATGAACATGTTAATAAATCCCGAAAGAAGGATGAAAAGGATAACAAGAGGGATAAGACCTATGTCAAGACTGTGGAGTCCTTCCGCACCTTTTATGGCTATTATCAGGCCCAGATTGCTCCATTTGAAAAAAGCCACAAACTGAGCCGCGAAAAAGACAAGAACCAGGAATGCTGCCAGTGCTTTGAAATTGTCCACCATTCCTTTTACGACGTCCGTATCATTTTTAAAGGTTCCTGTTATGGCACCGAACAGTATGCCCAGGATAGCGGACACAACAAAAAGCACAGCAATAAAACCTTTCAATACGGGCGAATTAAATAATGATCCGCCGGTTCCCCTGAGTATTCCGTTCTCAGGTATCAGTCCGGCTGCTATCACTGCCACCACGACCAGGCTTATCCCTGCCACCCATTTAAGTCCTTTTTTCTCTTTCAGGCTTAGAGGTTCAAGGGATTCACGGGGTACATCTCCCTTGTATTTTCCAAGCTTGGGTTCCACAAACCGGTGTGTCACCCATGTCCCTGCAAAGGCGAGCATTATGGTTGATACCATCATGAAATAATAATTGGCTGTGGGGAGCACATAATAGTCAGAATCAATTATACCTGCTGCCTCGGTAGACAAACCGGCAAGCAGCGGATCTATGGTTCCTATAAGCAGATTAGCACTAAAGCCGCCTGAGACACCTGCAAAAGCAGCAGCTATCCCTGCTATGGGATGCCGGCCAACCGAATAAAAAATAATGCCTCCAAGGGGTATTATGAGTACATAACCCAGGTCGGAAGCAATATTTGAAATTATACCGGCAAGAACAACCACAAAAGTTAACATCCCCGAAGGGGCTTTAGAAACCAGGAACCTTATTGCAGCACTGATAAGGCCACTGCTCTCAGCAATCCCTATACCCAAAAGAGCTACCATCACGATGCCAAGAGGTGCAAAGCTGGTGTAATTATCAACCATCTCCAGTAATATCCTGTGTAACCCGCCTTTCGATAACAGATTGATAGTGGTTATCGTTTCCCCGGTCGCGGGATGCACGGCATGCCAGTGGAATAAATGACCGATCAATGAAAACAGCAATACACTCAATGCCAGTATCCCGAACAGACTTGCAGGATGAGGAAGAGCATTGCCACCCCTCTCAATAAATCCAAGAATACCTTTGTTCTTTACATTCTTCGTCTTACCCATAAAAAAACCCCTTACAAATATGGGTAAAAATAACAGAATGTTAAAAAATAGCATAAATACCCCTTCGGTTAGCTTACTGTTAATAAAACGGAAACAGATGATTTAAGGGTCGATAAATTTCAGATGTTTAAAAAAATAAGCTAATTTTGCGAACCCGTATACTTTCAGAAAAGGTTTCAATTATGTTAATATAAAAAAACAGATTTTATGACAAAACATGTTTATACATTCGGAGCAGGAAAAGCTGAAGGAAAGGCAGATATGAAGAATCTTCTGGGTGGCAAGGGAGCCAACCTGGCAGAGATGAACCGTATCGGAGTACCGGTTCCTCCCGGATTTACGATTACAACAGAAGTTTGTACGATGTACAACGAAAAGGGCGAAAAAGCCACTTTTGACCTCATCAAAGGGGAAGTTGAAGCGGCTGTTTCACAAGTGGAAGAACTCACAGGGACGAAATTCGGAGATAAAGACAATCCGTGTCTTCTTTCGGTACGTTCGGGTGCCAGGGCATCGATGCCGGGGATGATGGATACCATACTGAACCTGGGATTAAATGATGAAGCCCTGGAAGGGATCACTAAAAAAACGGGCAATGCACGGTTTGCATGGGATTCCTACCGTCGTTTTGTACAAATGTACGGCGATGTGGTAATGGAAATGAAACCAGCCAGCAAAGAAGAAAACGATCCCTTTGAAGAGATCATTGAGCAATTAAAAGAGGAAAAAGGCATTACCCTCGATACCGAATTCACTACCGAAGATCTTCAGGAGCTGTCCAGGCGTTTCAAAGCAGCCGTCAAAAAAACAACCGGCAAAGATTTTCCCACCGATCCGTGGGAGCAATTGTGGGGAGCTATAGGAGCTGTCTTTAACAGCTGGAACAACCCGCGTGCCATTTATTACCGCCGTATGGAGCAAATCCCCGATGAATGGGGTACTGCCGTAAACGTGCAGGCTATGGTTTTCGGGAACATGGGGGATACATCGGCCACCGGTGTGGCCTTTACCCGCGATGCTGCCACCGGCGAAGATGTATTCAACGGTGAATACCTGATCAATGCCCAGGGCGAAGATGTGGTAGCCGGGATACGCACACCCCAGGAAATAACCCTTGAGGGTTCAAGAAAATGGGCTAATCTGCAGGGAATCAGCGAAGAAGAAAGAGCTTCAAAGTATCCTTCCCTGGAAGAAGCAATGCCCGAACTGTATAAACAATTGGACAAAACCCAGCAAAAACTGGAAGACCACTACAGCGATATGCAGGACCTGGAGTTCACCATCCAGGAAGGCAAACTGTGGCTCCTGCAGACCCGTAACGGAAAACGTACCGGAGCAGCTATGGCAAAAATCGCCGTTGACATGCTGGAACAAGGCAGTATTGACGAAAAAACCGCACTCTTACGCATAGACTCCAATAAACTGGACGAACTGCTCCACCCTGTATTTGATACAAAAGCAATGAAATCAGCATCCGTCCTGGCCAAAGGCTTGCCGGCATCCCCGGGAGCTGCTACAGGACAGGTTGTTTTCTTTGCCGATGAAGCAACCAAGTACCCGCAGTCGGTGCTGGTACGTGTGGAAACATCTCCGGAAGATCTTGAAGGAATGCACGCAGCCAGGGGTATTCTGACAGCCCGTGGAGGGATGACCTCGCACGCAGCTGTGGTAGCCCGCGGAATGGGGAAATGCTGTGTGTCTGGTGCAGGAACCGTAAAAATAAACTACAAAACACGGGTGATGACCGTCAAAGGAAAAGAAATAAAAGAGGGTGACTGGGTCTCACTGAACGGTACGACAGGTGAAGTATACGACGGAAAAGTAGCAACCAAAAACCCCGAAATGAGCGGCGATTTCGGCAAAATCATGGATCTGGCCGATAAATATACCCGCATGTCGGTACGCACCAATGCCGACACACCCAAAGATGCCCAGGTGGCCCGTAACTTCGGAGCCAAAGGAATTGGTCTTTGCCGTACAGAACACATGTTCTTTGAAGGGGAAAGAATCAAAGCCATGCGTGAAATGATCCTGGCTAAAACTGAGGAATCACGGCGCAAAGCACTGGTTAAACTGCTTCCCTATCAGCGGAACGATTTCGAAGGAATTCTGCAAGCTATGGCCGGGTATGGTGTAACCATCCGCCTGCTTGATCCACCATTGCATGAATTCGTACCCCACGAAAAGGAAAACCAACAGGAAATGGCCGATGAAATGGGCATTTCAGTGGATCAGGTAAAAGCACTGGTTGACGACCTGCATGAATTCAACCCGATGCTGGGACACCGGGGTTGCCGCCTGGGAAATACCTATCCGGAAATTACTGAAATGCAGGCACGTGCCATTATCGAAGCAGCGGTGAATCTGAAACAGAAAGGCATAGATGCACGCCCGGAAATCATGGTTCCCCTTATTGGTACGGTGAAAGAACTGAAAATGCAGGCCGACATTATTCATGAAACCGCAAAAAAAGTGTTTGAAGAAAAAGGCACTGAATGTGAATACCTGGTAGGTACAATGATCGAAATACCCCGGGCTGCTCTTACAGCAGACCAGGTGGCTGAAGTGGCTGAATTCTTCTCCTTCGGGACCAACGACCTTACCCAGATGACCTTCGGCTATTCACGCGATGATGCCGGAAAATTCCTGCCTGTTTACCTCGAAAAAGGGATCCTGAAAAACGATCCCTTCCAGATCCTTGACCAGGAAGGCGTTGGACAGTTGGTGAAAATGGGGGTTGACAGAGGACGCAGCGTGAAACCCAACCTGAAAATAGGTATCTGCGGTGAACACGGCGGCGAACCATCATCGGTGATGTTCTGCGACAGCGTGGGCATGGACTATGTGAGCTGTTCACCCTACCGGGTGCCTATCGCACGCGTAGCAGCCGCCCAGGCAAACATCAAATAATAAAGACCGGATTCTGACTCAATAAAAAAAAGGGTTTTCCTGAGAAAACCCTTTTTTTGGTGGCTTCCGGTTTTTCCCGGATGAATCAGATTTTTCTCCCGATGTAGAATACATAGCCGTAAAAGGCTTTGTATTTGGAATATAAGAGTGCTTCATGCCGTTGGTTTGCTACCAATTCATGGGCAGTCTGATTCCCTTTGTGTTTTTCCAGGAAAATCTCCTGTACTTCAGCCTGGAGAACATAGAAATGTTCGGTCCAGCAGTTTTCTGGCAGGATAAAAGTGGCAACCGGAATGTATCCGTTTTTTTGCATCTGAGCCACTTTATTCGGAATGGTGTCGATCTCCGGATAGGCATCCAGCCAGAATGCATTGATTTCTTCAGGCCGTTGCTCTGTAAACCACGACGCTTCGGATACAGCCAGATAACCTCCTGTTTTCAGAAATTTCCGCCACTCCCTCAAACCTCTTTCATAACCTATGTTGTAGATGGCTCCTTCGGACCAGATCAGGTCCAGTTCTTCACTCTGAAACGGAAGGTTGTCCATGGAACCAACCATACCCTTAACGCGTTCCTGGAGATTCAGTTTTTCGGCGTTGCGATTAAATAAATCAATGAACATGGGAAACAGATCAAGCCCTGTAATGTTTCCCGGTGCATGCTGTGCCAATACCATCGTCTGCCCGCCTGTTCCGCAACCAATGTCGACAATACGGGAATGGTCCGTAAGATGGTCAATGAAGCGTAATGCGTTAACCGTGACCTCCGGGCTACCGGGCCCTTGTCGTTTTAAACCTGAAAAATATTCGCAGATTAATTGGAAGTCAAATTCGTGAATGGATTTATTTTCGTTGCTCATGATATAAAAATTTATCTTGTTGAAATCACGGCAAAAAATACAAAATATCCTTTGCCATACCTTACACTGTTCTAAATAAAAATGAAATGAAATGAAGAAACTCCGACAAAAATATGCCTGAGTTAAATGAAGGGATAACCCCGGTCAGCATACCAGGGGTTATTTACTTTACCAGATCCGTTTTAAATTTAAACATCCAATCCTTTTAGATTGTGCAAAGGTATGATTTTTTTTGCTCAAGTTGATTGATACATACCATTTATTTCAGGGGTCCAGCTCCTTATTTGCAGCAGCCTGCCCTGACATTTTGGGACAGATTGTTGCAAATGAGGGGTTGTAGAAAATAAGATATTCTCACGGAAAACGTAATGAATCCTGTGAAACGATACCAATAAAAAATAATCTGAAACGCATGAAACAAGCATCCTTCCCAAAAACCAAAACACGAATTGCAGCGGCTATCAGCCTTTTTTCCCTGGCCCCCTTTGTGGGTGAATTCCTATTGGGCAATCTACCGGTAACCATGGTTTGGCTGTTGCCCTACCTGGCTTTACTTTATGGATGCGGGGCATTGCTGATCCGAGAAACAGCGGTAAGACAGCATCTGAACACGGGGGGATTGCTGATCCTCTGCCTGGCTTACGGAATTGTGGAAGAAGCCTTTCATACGCAATCGCTCTTTGACCCCAATTATGTGGGGCTCAGACTCCTGGATTACGGATACCTATCCTTTTTAAAGATGGGCTCCTGGTGGACCGTGTTTGCACTGGGGATTCACGTAATATGGAGTACTGCCGTTCCCATTGCTTTGCTGGACGGACTTTTCCCTGAGTCGAAAGGAAAACCGGTTCTTGGCACCTCAGGGATTATTGTTGTCGGTCTTGCCTTTGTTTTTGCCGCTTTTACTCCCTTACTGACCAAATCCAAAGAAGCATTTATGGCTTCCGGGCTTCAATTTGCCCTGGCAGGGTTGGTCGTTGTGCTACTGGTCATTCTGGCTGTTTCAGCATTCAGAAAGAAGAAGCCTGAACGGATGGGTTCGAAACGCGTTCCGGGCCCGTTTGCCGTGGGCCTGACTGCCTTTCTTCTAGGCTCAGGGTTTATGGCCACAACCTTCCTTATAACCTATATCCCCGCATGGGGTTCCATCGGAGCAATGATCCTGATCTTTGTTGCCGGCTGTATTCTTTTAAGCCGATGGTCGAACCACTCCGGATGGTCCAGCAGGCATTCCCTAATGGGAACCGGGGGACTGCTTTTCACGTATGCATGGTATGGATTTGTTCAGGTTCCCTCCCTAGGTTCTATTACCCCCCTCCAGGATACGCTGGGAAATATTCTTTTCGCATGTATAGCTCTGGGGCTCTTTCTGATCGCCTGGAGAAAGACAAGAAACCTGAAAAAGGAACGCAACCCTTAGCAATCAAAAAACATCATTTATCATAAAACAGGGTAATCGGGTAAAAAAGAAATCGTGCAAACAAATTGCAGACAAAGTAAACCGGTCTTTCCCATTAACCGGAACCCATTGATATTCCATTGCATGAAAAATATTGGTTTTTATAAACGGTTCTTTTTACTGCTGGTTGTCTCAATCACAATTTTTTCCTGTGATCTCTTTAACTGGGGTCAGCCAAATAACTATTCCATCGGGCACTTCCCTGAATCACCCGTTAATCTCGAGGAATGCAATACGGAATATGATGATTACAATTCCGACATTCCGGTTTTTGGAGAAACTTTCCCCCTTTGCTTTTCCTCGAACAGAAACAGCCATGGAACCCATTTCGATATTGTCTACAAATTAATGTCGGTCTATTTTTCCAAGAAAACGGGAGAACTCGACATTTATGAAAATACACAGAGCAACCTGGATGTTTACAGTAGAAACAGCAATTTAAGGCAGGCACTGAGCAAAATCAATACATCCCATGATGAACTGGGACCTTATATTATTCCCTTAGGGGAGGGATATTTTCCAGTTGAAAGCGGATATCAGAGTTTTCAAAACTATATTTTTCTTTATGCAAACAATGAAACCGGAAATCATAACATAAAACTGACCCATAATACCCATACCAACCGCTATGATACCATTATAAACCTGGATTATCTGAACTCCGATGCACATGATTTTTATCCGACCCTGAATTCAGAAAAAACAAAAATTTACTGGTCATCCAACAGAGACGGTACTTTTAATATCTACTTTACTCCATTGGATCAAACGGGTGATATTTTAACTGATATGGTTCATGGAGGAGGATATCCTGTAACAAAAGACGATATTTTAAATTCGGAAGATGATGACAAATGCCCTTCCATAACGAATCATACATTGGTTTTTGCTTCAAACAGAAAGGGAGGCTTTGGAGGGTATGACCTGTATTATTCCTTTTTTGAAAACGGAAAATGGGGAGAACCCATTCATTTCGGAAGCGAAATTAACACGGAATATGACGAATACAGGCCCATTGTACGTTCACAACCCTGGGAATTTGATAACGACATGATGATTTTTTCCTCCAACCGGCCGGGCGGAAAAGGGGGATTCGATCTGTATTATGTCGGAATTCAAAGAAAAACGGACCAGTGAAGATGAAAAATCGTTTTCCCTTATTATTTGCAGAAGAAAAAAAATGATTCATTTAACCTTTTAAGAAAGACCTTTATCTCAAAAGAACAATGAGTAGGGTGAATTGAACAGACCCCTGAAAGAGAAATATACTGCCGATACGTACAAAAATAAAAGGTTTGTGATTGGTTCCCGGGAAAAAGGACCTGCTACTGTACCTGTATTTTTGTTCATCTTCCCTCTCTTGTGAGAATTATTTTGATAGTTGAGATGAATATATATATTTGTGTAGATAAATAAAGAATCCACCATCAAAGAAGGTGGTATTAAATTTAATCTATAAGATTATGAAAACCAATACAATAATGTATAAGCTTTTTCGTCCGAAGTCCGAAGTGTTCTTTTCTCCTGACTTTCGTCTTCGGTTTTCCGACTTATGATTCCATTCATATACAAGCAAAGCAAAAAATACATTACCACGCCCCCAGGACGTGGATTTCTATAATATATTAAAAATTTACATTTAAAATCATACACCTATGTTTTGTAATCAATGCCAGGAAACAGTCAAGAATACAGGCTGTACGGTGAAGGGAGTTTGCGGGAAGAACGAAGAAACTGCCAATCTTCAGGATTTATTAATTTTTGCCTGCCAGGGGCTTTCGTATCTAACGATTGAAGCACGCAAACATGGAATAGACACCAATGCGGAAAGCAAACACATCACCAACTGTTTGTTCATGACCATTACCAACGCCAACTTTGATGATTCGTCCATCGTACAGGCGATTAAAGATTGCCTTTCCTACCGCGATCAGTTAAAATCAAAGGTCCAGGTTTCTGAAAATCATGCTTCCATTCACTGGACAGGCGAATCGGAAACTGCATTTTACGAAAAAGCAAAAGAAGTAGGAACCTTAACCTACGATGCCGATGAAGATATTCGTGGATTAAAACAGTACCTCCTTTTTGGAGCCAAAGGAATGGCTGCCTATACCGAGCATGCCTTCAATCTGGGCTTTAAAGATCAGGATTTATATACATTCATGGAGGAGACTCTGGTAATGATTACAAAACCGTTTTCCCTGAACGATGCCCTCAACCGGGTTGTAAAAACAGGGGAATACGGGGTAAAAGCAATGGCTTTGCTGGACAAGGCCAATACCAGTGCTTTTGGAAACCCTGAAATTACGCAAGTGAACATTGGGGTAGGCAAAAATCCCGGGATCCTTATCAGCGGACACGATTTAAAAGACCTGGAGCAGTTGTTAATTCAAACCGAAGGCAAAGGAATTGATATTTATACCCATTCCGAAATGCTTCCGGCCAATGCCTATCCGGCATTAAAAAAATACAAACACCTGGCAGGCAACTACGGCAATGCATGGCATCGCCAGCTACAGGAATTTGAGACCTTCAACGGGCCAATTCTGTTTACCACCAATTGCCTGGTTCCACCACGCAAAACAACGACCTATAACAACAGGGTCTTTACTACGGGTGCAACGGGAATGCCCGAATGGAAAAAAATTGACAAAAAATTACCCAACGGACACAAAGACTTTTCAGAAATCATTGAGCTGGCCAAAACCTGCCCTCCACCTGCAGAAATTGAAACCGGTGAAATAACCATCGGCTTTGCACACAACCAGGTGCTCGCCCTTGCCGACAAAATTCTGGAGGCCATAAATTCAGGTGCCATAAAAAAACTGGTCGTTATGTCGGGTTGCGATGCACGGCAGAAAACCCGTGATTATTATACCGAATTTGCAAAGCAATTGCCCAACGATACGGTAATCCTCACCTCAGGGTGCGCCAAGTACCGGTACAACAAATTAAAATTAGGCGACATCAACGGGATCCCCAGGGTGTTGGATGCAGGACAATGCAACGACAGCTATTCATGGGCTTTTGTGGCGCTTAAGCTGAAAGAGGTTCTGAAGCTGGATGACATTAACGATCTTCCGATCGTCTTTAACATTGCCTGGTACGAACAAAAAGCCATCATTGTACATCTTGCTTTGTTGTACCTGGGAATAAAAAATACCCATGTGGGTCCGACATTGCCGGCCTGGTTAACAACAAATTTGTTGAAGATCGTTCAGGATACGTTTGGAGTTCAAACCATAAAAACGGTTGAGGAAGACATGAAAATCTTTGGGTTGACATAAAAAATACCGGGTTTCGTTTTTTTTTATACTGCCGGATAGGGATTACCCCTCATTGGAAAACAATTCAAATGCCAGGTTGACCTGTTCCGGATCTCCCAACACATACACCGTATCATCCGGTTCAAAGATGGTTTCCGGAGTGGGATGTTCAATTATTTCAGTCCCTCTCCTGATAGCCAGCAAAGTAACTCCGGTTTCTGTTCTCAACCGGATCTCGGCGAGTGAACGGCCGGCAGCCTTTGCATTGGATTCTACGGTGATGGCAGAAATATTCATGTTCGGAAGCTCATCAAATATCGTAGGTTGATTAAGAATATCCTTTTCGGAGAATTCCCCTAAATTCAGATTCCGGATATGGGTTAATATTCGATTCACCTCTTTCTGGGGATATAATTTCTGAACCAGAACCCGGTTAAACATGTCGATGGCAATTTCCAGTTTTTCAGGAAAAACCTGATCAGCCCCGATTTTGTATAATTGTTCAACATTCTCAATGTGTTTGACTCTGGCTATGATATAGGCCTTTTTATTCAGGTTTCTTACTTTCTCTGTAATGGCCATCGAGGGGATGAGGCTCCCAACCGATATTAAAACTATTTCTGCGCTGTCAACATGCGCTTTTAACAAGATCGGTTCATTCACAGCATCTCCGTAAACAACCACTTCTCCGTTCTGGATCTTCTCTTTTGCAATTAAAGGATCGAATATAATAGAAACATGGTGTATGTTGTTTAGAGATGCCATTTTAGACAGTTTCAGGGCACTGTTGTCTTTTCCAATTATGACAACATGATTTCTCAGATCAGGAATTTCAATTTCCTGCAATGGAAATATTCCGTTTACAAGGTATTCCGGAAGGGGGAGTTTTAATAGGACATTGGCCAGGGGTAACGATAGTTTCATGATAAAAGGGGTCAGCGCCATAGTGATGACCGCAACAGCCAGGAACAACTGATAATAATATGCATTCAAAACGGAATTATTGAGTCCGATTTTTGCTAAAATAAAAGAAAATTCCCCTACCTGGCTTAGTGCGAATCCGACCAATACGACCCCCCGGAAAGTATGCCCGAGAATAAATCCCGTTCCTCCGGCAATAAGCGCTTTCAGAATAATTACCAGTCCGACACTTAAAATAATAAGGGGATAATTGTCTGCCACAAAATTCAGATCCAGCAACATCCCTATGGATACAAAAAAGAAACTGGTGAAGGTATCCTTAAAAGGGAGAAGATTCGAAAAGGCATTGTGGCTGTAGGGTGATTCAGAAACCATTAAGCCCGCTAAAAAGGCTCCAAATGCCAGGGACATGCCTAACTGATACGTTAAAAGAGCAATGGCCAGACAGATGAGAAAAATACTCATCGTAAACAGTTCCTGATTTTTTGTCTGGGCTATCAGATACAGAAGTTTAGGTAACAACCATTTATTTCCGGCATACACAAAACCCAGAATAAAAACAGCCTTCATAGCCAGAACCAGCAATTCCCTGGATAGGTTCACTTCGTTGTTCCCGATCAGATTTGTGAATAACAACAACGGAACCAGCATCAGGTCCTGAAAAATAAGAATGCCTAAAACAGTACGTCCATAATTCGATGTCAGTTCCGATCGTTCCTGCAATAACTTCAATACAAGGGCTGAACTGCTAAGAGCTGTAAGAAAACCAATAAAAACACCGGTCTGCCAGTCAAGATTGTAAAATCTTGTAACTACATAAAATATTCCGGCTGTCAGGAGAACCTGAAACAAACCTCCAAAAAAAACAATTCTCCGGATCTTCAGAAGATGCTTAAGGGAAAACTCCATGCCGATCGTAAAAAGCAACAGGATCACACCAATTTCAGCCAGAATCTCAATTTCATGCTCTCCCCTGACCAATGATAGCAAATGAGGGCCGGCAATGATTCCGGTCATCAGATACCCCACAACAGTAGGGACCTTTATTCTTGTAAAAACCAAATTGACCAGTGTGGAAAGGGCAAAGATTACTACAATATCTTTTAGTATTGAGAAGTCCATCAGGTTTTAAAATTCAAGGACAATATAATAAATCCGGTTGATAAATTCTATTTGCATATACAAATTTGTGTTGTACCTTTCGGACTTTAACCTAAACTGATTTCTATGAAACGAATAATGTATCTCACGACTCTGTTTATTTTTACTATTCTTTTGGTTCCCGGAGTTTCAGGGCAACTGTCGGGGGATTGTGAAAAAGATGTGGAAGATCCCCGTGGTAAAATGGTTCCCTGGGAAAAGGGTGCCTGGGAAACAGGCAAGTACCGCAATGTTTTTCTTGAAGCCGGATATTCACAGGAAGCCATTGAAGCCAAACTGGCCAAAGCCTATCACGATCTTTTTGAAGGTCCCAACAGGGTTTATTTTGAGGTAGAGGATTCTCTGGCTTACGTTTCGGATCTTAAAAACCATGATGCCCGCACCGAGGGACTTTCCTACGGAATGATGGTAGCTGTTCAGCTGGATAAAAAAGAGGTTTTTGACCGGTTGTGGCGGTGGACAAGAAAATACATGCAACATCAGGAAGGTCCAAGGGAAGCCTACTTTGCCTGGAGTGTGGAACCCAAAACCGGAAAACACAATTCCGAAGGATCTGCCTCCGACGGAGAATTTTATTTTGTAACCGCTTTGTTGTTTGCCTCCAACCGCTGGGGAAACGATTCCGGAATTGACTATTATGCGGAAGCCCGAAGAATCCTGGATGCTATGTGGAGCAAAGACGGAACCGGTGGAATACGGAATGTGATCAATGTGGAGCACAAACAGATCAACTTTGTACCGGATGATTCCGGATACAACTGGACCGATCCTTCGTACCATTTACCTGCTTTCTGGGAAATCTGGGCCGAGTATGCCAACGACGGACATGAGCAATTTTACCGTGACTGTGCCGATACAGCCCGTGTTTTCCTCCACAGAGCCTGTAACCGGGAAACAGCATTGAATACCGATGCCACCGAATTCAGCGGTAAACCTATAAGCAGGGGATTCATGAGGGCAGCCTTCCGCTTTGACTCATGGAGAGTACCCATGAACATTGCGATGGATTATGCATGGTATGCCAAAGATACCGGGTGGCAGCAGGACTATGGCAAACGATTTCAGAACTTTCTTTTCTGCCGGGGTATCGACACCTTTGAAGACCAGTTCAATTTAGACGGAACTCCTCCTGAATGGATCCTTCCTGCCGGAGGATATCAGAAACTGCGCCATTCACTGGGGTTGGTCGCTACATCAGCAGCTGCTTCCCTCATGGGAACCCAGGCTAAAAGCTGGAAATTTGTCGATGCCCTATGGAACGCAAAACTGGAACCCTATGAAGACGGCTATTTTGATCCCTATTACGATGGATTGCTGTATCTCTTCAGTCTGATGCACCTGAGCGGAAACTACAGGATCATCAGGCCCGCAACAAATTAGCCGCAAACAGAGAGAACACATTCACAATCAGGCTGTAAAAAGAGAGGGTAAACAGGATTCCCTGTTTCTTCATACTCCGGAACTATCTGAAGAATCTTTTTAATCCCATAAGAAAAAATTCTTCAGGTAAAATTTGATATCTGATTAAATTGGGATTTAAAAGATAAATCCGTTGTAGGTTTCAAATTTCCACATTTCCAGAATATTTATCAGCTCCATTTCATACGGTTTATAGCGTTGGTTTTTTGAAACCAGGAGAAAGGTTTTGTTTCTTTCCACCTGGTTATACACCAGCTTAAAAACAATTCCTTCGTCTTTGGTAACGATGATGCAGGGGGTTCCATCTTTCACCTCCTGCCAGTTTTCGATATAGGAAGCGGTTACCCAGGATCCCTCAGCTACAGGCAACATGGAGTCTCCTTTGATCTGGAAAGTACGGTACGTTTTTCCACCGGGAAGGAAGGGCAGGGAAAAATGTGGCAGCGAAGCAATGAAATCAGGATCGGCAAAACCTGCAGTGTAGCCTGCATGGGCTTTCCCAGGAACCATTTCAATATTCTCTTCACCTTCCGGGTCTACAGAAATCGTAAGCAACCGGAGTTTTTTCCCGGTCACATCTACATCAAAACCGTTTTCAATCTGCGAAAGCTGGAACTCCGAAAGCTGCTTCAAATCGTAACGGATCAGGGCATCCAGGGAGACAGAAAAGTAATCGGCTATCCGGACAAGAACCTTAAACGGTGGCTGAACATTTTTTTCATACCCCGAAAGGGTGGTCCGGGTCAACTCCAGCGACCGGGCCAGATCGGCCTGAGATCGCTTTCTGCGCTTCCTGAGAAATTTCAGATTTTCTGCAAAATACATAATCTATGCTTTTAAGAATGAATACAAAATTACGGATTTCTCCCCCACCCAGACAGGCTGTGGCTCAATTTCCCCTCCAACCTGCAGAATGATCCATCCTCTGCTTCCATCCGCCTGTTTTTTTTCATTTCGTGTCATACATTTCAAAGATAATAAAAATATGATTATATTATAGTCAGATTACTGACAATAATATTGTCATTTATGAACAGAACCATTGTACATCTTGATATGGATACTTTTTTTGTATCCTGTGAGCGGCTCTTCGACAACAGGTTGAACGGTCGTCCGGTATTGATTGGGGGTCTGTCTGACCGAAGCGTGGTAGCAGCCTGTAGTTACGAAGCCCGAACGTATGGAATCCATTCGGCCATGCCAATGAAGATGGCCCGTACTCTTTGTCCCCATGCGGTGATTATCCGGGGAAACAGCGGTATCTACAGCCAGTTTTCTGACACGGTAACGGACATAATCAGGGAAAGGGCCCCTCTGTTTGAAAAGTCTTCCATTGATGAATTTTACATCGACATAAGCGGTATGGACCGGTTTGTACGACAAAGCTATTTATGGGCGAATGAATTGCGTGAGAAAATCATCAAAGAAACCCATCTGCCCCTATCGTTCGGATTATCGGTCAATAAAACTGTTTCAAAAGTAGGAACCGGGGAAGCCAAACCAAACAACGGCATGGAAATTCCCAGGGGAAGAGAAAAACTGTTCCTGGCTCCCCTATCCATTCAAAAAATTCCCATGGTAGGCTCCCAAACCTATCGTTTATTACGAAGCATGGGGATCATAAAGATCAAAACCATCCAGGAAATGCCTGTTGAAATGATGGAAAGTGTTTTGGGAATAAACGGGATAGTTATATGGAAAAAAGCCCTGGGAATTGACAATTCGCCGGTAGAGCAGTATCGTGAACGCAAATCAATTTCCGTAGAGCGAACCTTTGATAAAGACACTACCGACGTCCGGAAACTACAAAGTATTTTATATGGTATGGCCGGAAACCTGGCTTACCAGTTGCGGAAGGAGTGTAAACTCACTTCCTGTGTAACCGTAAAAATCAGATACTCTGATTTCCAGACCCACAGTATGCAGAAACGGATTCCCTATACTTCTCTGGACCATACCCTGATTGATACGGTGATGGACTTGTTTAACAAAATATATAACCGCCGGGTGCTCCTGCGCCTGGTAGGGGTCCGCTTCAGTCATTTAACAGGAGGAACTTACCAGATAAGGCTCTTTGAGGATTCAGAAAAAATGATCAGGCTGTACCAGGCTATGGACAAGGTACGAAACCGGTATGGACCGGATGCTCTCAAACGAGCGGTTACCATGAAGAATTCATCCGATGAATAGCAGAGAGATACCCCTGTTTCAGTAACAAAAAAGCCTTCTGTTCACTCAGGATCATCTGATCCTACATCCTTTCTGGCATTTCGATTCCAAGCAGTCCCATGCCTTTTCTCAGTACCCTGGCAACTATTTCCGAAAGCACCAGCCTGAGGTTTATCATTTCCTCCGTTTCGGCCTTCAGGATCGAATGGTCGTGGTAAAACTGATTGAATTCTTTGGCCAGTTCATAACAATAATTTGCTATCAATGCAGGGCTGTAAGTATTTCCGGATTCCAACACCACTTCCGGGAAACGGGTTATGAGCTTAAGGAGTTCTGTTTCTTTTCTGAGCAGCACTATTTCCTGTCCCGGCATCTCCTTTTTCAATCCGGATTCCGCGGCTTTCCGTATCACAGAACGAATACGGGCATAGGTATATTGAATAAAAGGGCCTGTATTTCCGTTGAAGTCGATCGACTCCTCCGGATTAAAAAGCATGTTTTTTTTGGGGTCTACCTTGAGAATAAAATATTTCAGGGCTCCAAGTGCGATGATCCGATAGGTATCGTTTGCTTCCTGCGGGGAGAGGGTATCGAGTTTTCCCAGTTCACAGGACATTTTTCTGGCCACCTCAACCATTTCTGCAATCAGGTCATCGGCATCCACTACTTTCCCCTCGCGGGATTTCATTTTTCCGGAGGGTAATTCCACCATACCGTAGGAAAAATGGAAAAGCTCCCTCCCCCATTTGTACCCCAGTTTATCCAACAAAAGTGCCAGCACCTGAAAATGATAATTTTGCTCATTTCCAACTACATACACCATTTTATCAATGGGGTAATCATCGAAGCGCATTTTGGCAGTACCGATATCCTGGGTTATATATACCGAAGTTCCGTCGCTTCGGAGCAAAAGCTTCTGTTCCAGATCAGCCGATGAAAGATCGGCCCACACGGAATGATCGTCCTTCCGGTAAAAAATGCCCTGGTCTAACCCACGCATCACCTCTTTTTTCCCTTCAATATAGGTATCTGATTCGTAATAAATTTTGTCAAAATCAATGCCCAGGTTCTTATAGGTTTCATTGAATCCTTCGTATACCCATGCGTTCATCATCTTCCAGATTGCCACGGTATCCTTGTCGTTGGCTTCCCATTTTCGAAGAAGGTCTCTTGCTTCGTCCATGAGGGGTGTTTTGAGTTTTGCTTCCTCTTTTTCCACACCCGAGGCAATCAGTACTTCTGCCTGTTTCTGGTTTTCCTGTTCGAATTTAACGTAGAAGTCACCTACCAGATGGTCGCCTTTTTTGCCGGTTGATTCGGGTGTTTGCCCGTTCCCCCATCTTTTCCACGCCAGCATCGACTTACAGATATGGATTCCCCGATCATTGACAATATTGGTTTTAACTACTTTGTACCCATTGGCTTTTAAAATTTCACTTAATGAATATCCTAATAAATTATTCCGTATATGTCCCAGGTGCAAGGGTTTATTGGTATTTGGCGAAGAATATTCGACCATCACTAATTTTGAATCTTCAGCGACAGGTTTCAATCCGAAATGCGGGTTATTGAAAGCTTCAGCCAGGATTTCCACCCAGTGGGATGCGTGGATGGTCAGGTTCAGGAATCCCTTAACCACATTAAATTGAACTACGGTGTAAGAATGCTCTTTCAGGTACTCTCCGATTTCTGTCGCCGTTTGTTCGGGTGTTTTTTTCGATACACGCAACAATGGAAATACCACCAGGGTCCTGTCTCCATCAAAATCTTTGCGGGTTTCCTGAAGCTGGATCTGAGAATCGTCAACCTCCTGACCATAGAGGGAAAACAGCGCCTTTTTTATCTCCTCAAGCAATACAATTGCGATATCCATTTTTTGTTTTTTAAGCTGAAGGGCAAAGATAATATTTTATAAAACGTAAAAACAAAAAAAAACCCCGCCGGAAGGCGGGGTATCTATTCAATAGACCCATTTATGAACTATCTTTTTCTTCTGATCTTAATCTCGAATTCAGCCCTTCTGTTTTTCTGTTTGTTTGGAATGGTAGTATTCGGATAAGCAGGCTGTAATTCGCCATAGCCTTCGGATCCTACATAAGCGTTGTTCACTCCTTTGTTGAGCAGATACTTCACGACAGCCTGGGCCCTTTTTTCTGAGAGTCCCTGGTTGTAGTTTTCGGTTCCGATGTTACAGGTATGTCCGGCCACTGTCAGGTCAAACTCTGCGCTTTCCATTAATACGTCAACGACCTGGTCGAGTATTTCAGCAGCCTGAGGTTTGATTTCAGCTTTATCAAAATCGAAGTATACCGGACCGTATGAAATTTCTTCCCATTCTGCCGGACAGCCTTTATTTTCAACCAACCCGGGTTCATTGGGGCATTCATCTTCACAATCGATTACTCCATCGCCATCGCTATCCAGCGGACAACCGTCTTCATCAACGGGGCATCCGGCAGGTGTATCCGGACATTTATCCCTGATATCCGGAACGCCATCTCCATCGCTGTCCGGGCATCCGTTAAATTTTTTCAATCCCGGAGTATCGGGGCATTCATCATCTTTATCGGGAATGCCATCTCCATCGCGGTCCGGACATCCGTTCAAAGCGGAAGGACCTGGTTCATTGGGGCAGTCATCCAGATAATCCGGAACGCCATCCCCATCGCTGTCAATTGGGCAGCCATCTGCATCAACTGCTACACCAGCCGGAGTATTTGGACATTTATCATTTTTGTCCGGGACACCGTCGCCGTCGCTATCTTTTGCCTTGCCTAAACTAAATTCAAGACCTCCGGTAACTTTCCAGAAATCGTCGGACCTGTCACCACCTCCTGGCTCGACAACCTCGCCTGTTGTAATCCCGTTAATATATCCTCCTTCCAGATATAGAGCTATGGCAGGACTCAAGGAAAATTTGGTACCAATACCGGCATCAAAATTAATCCCCCGATCCCTATTGTCCATCAAATAGCCCGCACCTCCAAAAAGGTAAGGTTTGATACCACTTTCTTCTTTTAGCAGGTAACCGTTATTCAGTTTATACCGGAGGTTCAGTAAAATATTATTCATATCCAACGATCCGGTAGCTCCCTGATCTTTAAATCCCATTTCATTTTTTAGCATCAGGTCAAAAGAAGGACTCAAATACCGACTCAAATAGAATTCTGGTGTCAAGCCAGTATAATCCTTATACATGTTGTTATACATGCCTGCTCCCAAGCCAAACCCCCATTTTCTTTCAGAAGTTTGTGCATTTCCTGAGAGGATGAAAACAGTAGCAAAGAAAACTAGTATAATTTTTTTCATAACGAGATAATTTTGTTTTTCTAAATTTTATAGCAATTTAAAAATTAATTTTCATCTAACAAAACGAACAGCACAATAATTATGTTCAAATTTACGATATTTTTTTTGATTATACTTAATTGAATTGTAACAATATTTGTTTAAAGTATCAACTTTCTCTTGTGATAAAGCACCCAATTCATCTATTTATATTTACTTCGAAAGCATAAATTACAATGTTACCTACCATTGGAACGGAATCAGAGGAAGGAAGAATTTTCTACCGGAATGCTTTTATGCATGCAACAGTTGATGTCGAAACGACCTGATTGTCATGCAAATACGGGAAACTAGCCGAGATAGCTGTTAAGCTGTCACGTGAATTGCTTCCGGGGCACCGTTCCTACTTACTAGGCAACTTATGCAAAGACCATGGATATCGTTATCCATGGTAGGCACCGCGCCGGAGGGGATGCCCCGACCACGGTGAAACGATTTGAACTCCTGCTGGCTGAATACAAACTGAGATCCGGCTCTGCAATACCGGGGCAATTTCATCTTTTCCAGGATCCTCAACTATGATTCTGCTTCTGAAGGGGCTCCTTCCCTGTCCTCGTTATCATCTGTTCCGGGTTCTGGTTTTTCCTCTTCAAAATGCATCATATCATTCTCTAACAGCAAATTATACCAGGAAATGATTTTCCTGATGTCAGAAACATACACGCGGCTTTTATCGAAGTCGGGAAGAATCTTTTCAAAATAACTTTTTAATTCAGAGCCATCCGCTTTGGGATCGATCGAAGGACCTCCCTTCTCAAACTCATTGATTTTCTTAAAAACATCCTGAAGGATAACCTCACTTGTTTCAGTGTAAATGGCCACATCTTCCAGGGCACTTATCCTGGAAGTTGTATAAGCGGGCATCCGCTTTTTGGTGGTGATTGATTCTACAATGATGTTATTCTTTGCTTCCGCTACCTTTTTGAACAACCCTCCGTGTCCCGATATAGATAAAATCCCTTTCAACATCGTTTCCTCTTTTTTAACGAATATACGATTTAATTTCATACAAATATATAACTCATTCCCTACTTTTACGTAAAATATAACAACCTTCTGAACTACGCATGTTGATAATCCGTTATGAGTGATCTAATCCTTCTCCCCTGACAGCTTCGGACATTAGCAATAAAAAGAGGAAGCCAAATGAGTACCAGAGAGCATAAATTTTCTTTATACGGCATAGAGAAAATCAACTAAAAAAAGACATAAAAATCTTTTTTTCACTGTGGGAAGGAATTATATTTGTGTAAACAAAATTAAACCACGAAACCATGACTCAGATTCAATTTAATAATGCGCTGCTCGGATTACAGGATAAACTGCATTACTATGCATTAAGCCTTACTGCTGATCAGGAGCGGGCGAATGACCTGTTGCAGGAGACCTTTCTAAAGGCATTGACTTACAGAAATAAGTTTAAACAAAATACCAATTTCAAAGCATGGATTTACACCATCATGAAAAACACCTTCATTAACGATTACCGGAAAAATGTAAAAATGAGAAATACCCTGGATCGTTCCCATAATGCCATCCATCTGAAGGGTTCAAAAGATAAGGTGTATCCAGGCCCTGATTCTTTTTATAATTTCAGGGAAATCAATAAAAGCATCCATGCACTTGAGAGTGAATACCGGATTCCGTTTACGATGTTCCTGGATGGTTATAAATACAAGGAAATCGCTGAGAAACTTGATCTTCCGCTGGGAACAGTGAAAAGCCGGATATTTTTCACCCGCAAGAAACTTGAAAAGACACTCAGCGATTATGCCGTGCAATAAAGAAGCAGAAACCATTCGGGTTTAATTTGCTGATCTTTCTTAAAATTCGTATTTTTATAAAAAAGAAAGGGCACTGCATCTGACGCATTACAATCATGAAACGAGCATGATAATGATTATCATATAAATAGTGAGGATATCTGAAAAGATAATAAAACATTAAATTAATTTTATTCGAATGAAAAGGGTATTTATCCATTTGGCAACGGGATTTGAAGAAATTGAAGCTATATCCATCATTGATGTATTGAGAAGAGCTGATATAGAAGTCACTACCATATCGGTAACGGGCCACCGGGAGGTTACGGGGGCTCATCAGATCACCGTACATTCCGATATTCTTTTTGAAGAAGCCGATTACACTCAGGCCGGAATGATCGTTCTGCCCGGAGGGATGCCGGGAGCAAAGAACCTGTCTGAACATGAAGGACTGGCAAAGCAGATCCTGGAATTCCATACCGAAGGGAAACTGCTGGGGGCGATCTGTGCGGCACCTATGGTTTTCGGTCAGTTGGGAATTCTGAAAGGAAAAGAGGCAACTTGTTATCCGGGTTTTGAAGATTACCTCGAAGGGGCAAACGTTACAGGAAAAAAGGTAATCCATTCCGGAACGGTTGTTACCGGAAAAGGACCCGGTGCAGCCATCCCTTTTTCCCTGAAAATTGTAGCCATACTCAAAGGAAAAGAACTGGCTGATTCACTGAAAGAACAAATGATCGTTGATTAACGCCTCTTCTTTAACCACTCCCGTGCATTCACAAAAGCCATAATCCAGGGTGTGACCTCATCGTTTTTGCGATCCCGGGGATAATATGCCCATTGGTAAGGTTTAAAAGCTCTTTCCATATGAGGCATCATGGCAAGATGCCTTCCATCGGCTGAACTTATTGCGGCGGCTGAAAAATCTGATCCGTTGGGATTTCCCGGGTAATCCCCATACGTATATTTTACCGGGATATGGTAGTTGCTCTCTTCATAGGGAAGGCAGAATTTCCCTTCACCGTGCGCTACCCAAACCCCCAGTTTCATCCCTTCCATATTTTTCAACATTACAGAATCATTCTTTTTGATTTCCACATTAAGAAATGCGGATTCAAATTTACAGGAATCGTTGGGATGCATTTCAACCCTTTTTGTATGCCCCGGATATACCAGATTCAATTCAACCATTAACTGGCAACCGTTGCATATGCCCAGACTCAGGGTATTTTTTCGTTTGTAGAAATGTTCAAGAGCGATCCGGGCTTTTTCATTGTATCGGAAAGCACCCGCCCAGCCTTTGGCCGAACCCAACACATCCGAATTGGAGAATCCCCCTACAAAAACAATCATTTGTATATCTTCCAATGTTTCCCTGCCACTGATCAGGTCGGTCATATGTACATCTTTAACATCCATACCTGCCAGGTACATGGCATAGGCCATTTCACGATCGCCATTCACTCCTTTTTCACGAATAATCGCTGTTTTGATACCTGTTTCTTTTCTCCGGTTTAATGCAATCCCGTAATCAGAAGCCTGGCCTGTAAAATTCCTGAGATCAAATCTCAGTTCATGTTTTTTGTAATTCCTGAAACGTTCAAGGGCCAGGCTACTGCTGCATTGCTTACGATCAAGAAGATATGACGTTTTAAACCACAGGTCACGCAATGTATGAATGTCCAGTTCATACCGGCTTCCCATGTTGCTCACTTCAAGGGTATGTCCGGGTTCAGGATGTCCGATAACGAAAGATTCAACACCCCTGGCTTCGAGGGTTGAAGCAACTTCCGCATAATCCTCGCATTGAATAACGATTCCCGGATTTTCACTGAACAGTACCTTAATGGTATCCTTTTCCTTCATAGAAGAAAGGTCAACAACCATTCCCGTATCATTGCCTGAGAAGCACATTTCCAGGAGGGTTGTGATCAATCCACCCGAGCCGATATCATGGCCTGCAGCAATCAGATCCCTGTCAATCAAATCCTGAACTGTATTGAATGCACGGATAAATTTTTCAGGATCGGCAACGGAAGGGGCATTTTCCCCGATTTTATTCAGGGATTGTCCGAACGCACTTCCTCCGAGTCTTCTCTCCATGAAAGAAAAGTCAATGAACACAATTTCTTTTTTGCGATCCATCTGCAGAACCGGTTCCACCACTTTAGATACATCGGATACTTCTCCGGACGCAGAAATAATTACCGTTCCCGGGGCATACACCACATCGTCGCTGTACTTTTGTGTCATCGACAATGAGTCTTTTCCGGTAGGGATGTTAATTCCCAGTTTACATGCAAAATCGCTGGCAGCTTCCACTGCTTTATAAATTCGGGCATTCTCACCGGGATTTTTTGCCGGCCACATCCAGTTAGCACTCAGGGAGACACTTCGCAAGCGGTCACGCAACGGTGCCCAGATGATATTGGTCAGTGCTTCTGCTATGGAAAGAACAGAACCGGCCCCGGGATCTATCAATCCGGCAACCGGAGCATGTCCGATAGAAGTAGCTATCCCGTTTTTTCCCTGGTAATCGAGGGTTATCACCCCTACATTGTTCAACGGAAGGTGTAATATGCCGGCTCCCTGCTGTTTGGCAATACGCCCGGTTACCGAACGGTCTACCTTATTGGTAAGCCAGTCTTTACAGGCTACGGATTCTATCTGGATAACCTGTTCAATAGCGCATACGATCTTTTCTTTTTGGTATTTCAAAGGTTGGTAAACCGTTTGCACCGATTGATCCTCAAGGACCGTCCTGGGGGGATTTCCAAACATAAACTCCAGTTTCCAGTCAATGGGCTTTTCTCCGGTTTCAGAATTCTCAAAAGTAAACTGCATGTCTCCCGTTGCTTCACCAATATCATAGAGGGGAGCTCTTTCCCGTTCAGCAATCCGCTTTAACCAGTTTACATTCTTTTTGTGCATCAGCAACCCCATTCGTTCCTGGGATTCATTGCCGATAATCTCTTTTTGTGAAAGGGTCGGATCTCCCACCGGCAGTTTGGCTGTATCAATTCTCCCGCCGGTTGATTCCACCAATTCCGATAAACAGTTCAGATGCCCACCCGCTCCATGGTCATGGATGGATACGATCGGATTCTTTTCAGCTTCACTCAGGGCACGTATAGCATTAAAAATCCTTTTCTGCATTTCAGGATTGGCACGCTGTACCGCATTCAGTTCAATCGCATGGTCAAACTCGCCTGTTGCTACGGATGAAACGGCCCCTCCCCCCATACCAATACGGTAATTATCTCCCCCCAGCAGGATCAGTCGGTCCCCTTTTACCGGAATGCCTTTCAGGCTGTCTTTTTTGTTTCCGAACCCAATTCCGCCGGCAAGCATAATGACCTTATCGTATCCATATTTCTTGTTCTTTTCAAAATGCTCAAACGTGAGTACAGAACCTGCAATCAGAGGCTGCCCGAATTTATTTCCAAAATCGCTGGCTCCATTAGACGCTTTGATCAGAATTTGTTCCGGCGTCTGATACAACCAGGGACGTTCTTCTGTTGCCTTTTCCCAGCTTCGTGCACCTTCCGTCCGGGGATAGGAAGTCATATAGACAGCTGTTCCGGCAACCGGAATACTGCCTTTTCCTCCTCCTATCCGGTCGCGTATCTCCCCGCCTGTGCCTGTGGAAGCACCGTTAAACGGTTCTACCGTAGTCGGAAAATTATGGGTCTCAGCTTTTAAGGAGAGAACCGTTTCAATATCCCTGACCTCAAAATAATCGGATTTATCCTGTGTTCGGGGTGCAAACTGTTCAATGACCGGCCCCTGAACAAACGAACAATTGTCTCTGTAAGCAGACACAATTTTATTGGGATTAACCTTTGCGGTTTTTTTAATCAGCTCAAAAAGAGTGAATTTCATCTCCTTCCCGTCAATAATAAAGCTTCCGTTGAATATTTTATGACGGCAGTGTTCTGAATTGACCTGAGCAAATCCGTACACTTCACTGTCCGTTAATTTCCTTCCCAGTTTTGCTGATACGGAATTCAGGTACTCCACCTCTTCCGTGCTTAAAGCCAGGCCTTCCGCCTTGTTGTACAAAAAAATGTCCTCTATTTCAATTACCGGGTCAGGGGTTTTCTCTACGGTAAATACCGATTGCCCCGGATTTTTGTATAATTGCTGCAACATGGGATCGTATTCGGTTTTTTCATTTTCCACCTGAAAAAATTCTTCGATCCGAACGAGTCCCCTGATACCCATGTTTTGAGTTATTTCAACGGCATTGGTACTCCAGGGGGTCAGCATTTCCCTCCTTGGGCCCACAAACCAACCTTTCAGCTTTTCGCAATACAGATATTCAGCCCCACCGAACAACCATTTGAGCCTTTTCAGGGATTCTTCGCTTATCTTCACCGTGGAATCAACAACAAGTACGGAGTTTTTCTGCGTTTTAAAAAAGGTGATCATTATACCGTAGTTTTTGGGACAATATATGTTTTATAACACACTGTAAAGATATAAATAACCCGAAACAATTCAGGGTTCTCCCCGATATTTACAAACAAAAATATCAACAACAGAGCCTGTTAGTTAACCAAAAGATGCAGGACACAGAATCATTCCTTCCGGGATGGCAGGGGATGCCGGGCAGGCATTGCCTTATATACCGGGTTCAAATGCTTCCATCCCGTGTTGAAGAACAGAATCTTTCAGATAATATTATGGATGAATCTCAGCAATTGTATTATTATGGAATATACCTTTACACTCTGTATTCTGACTAAAACATTATTAACATATCAACCATGGATATTTCACATATTGAACACATTGGAATTGCTGTTGCGAGCCTCCGGGAGGCTATTCCCATCTATGAAAACATATTCGGACTTACCTGTTATGCCGTTGAGGAAGTACCTGAACAAAAAGTAAAAACAGCCTTTTTTCAGGTGGGTGACACCAAAATTGAGTTGCTTGAATCGACGGATCCGGAAGGACCCATTGGTAAGTTTATAGCCCAAAAAGGTCCGGGTCTTCATCACATCGCCTTTGCAACCAGTCAGGTTGCCGGAGCCCTCCGGGAAGCTGAAGAAAAGGGGATGCGGCTTATTGACCGCTCCCCAAGAAAAGGCGCCGAAGGGTTGGCTATCGGATTCCTTCATCCAAAATCAACCCTCGGAGTATTGACCGAGATCTGTGGCAAAAAATAAATATTATTTTTTAACTTGCAGCTTGTTTTCAGAATCCGGAATCTAAATCAATAAAACTACATGAACCTTAAGAATAAAAATTACTCCGGGAATCAGCTTGTCTGGCTTGTTATTTTACGGATAGCTATTGGCTGGCATTTTCTATATGAGGGATTGGTAAAAGTCCTGGATCCCGGTTGGTCCTCTATTGGATACCTGCTTGACTCACAAGGATTCCTTTCATCCTTCTTTCATTCCATGGCAGCAAATCCCGAAGTGCTATCCACGGTTGATTTCCTGAACCAATGGGGACTGGTTTTGATCGGACTGGGCTTAATGCTGGGTGCCCTTACCCGTTGGGCAGCCTATGCAGGCATGTTATTGATGGCATTTTACTATGTATCGCATCCGCCGTTTATCGGCATTACGTATATTTTACCAACGGAAGGGAACTATCTTCTGGTTGATAAAGTGCTTATCGAGTTTTGTGCTTTGGGAGTGTTATCAATCTTCCCAACGGGAAGATATGTAGGACTTGACAGATTCTTATTTAAAAGAAAACAATAAACTGCACGAACATGGATGAAAAGAAAAAACAGAACAAGAATAAAGACAAAAAAATAACCAGGCGCGATGTTATCAAGGGATTGGCCACCCTCCCGATTGCAGGAGCTGTTGTATACGGAGCGTACAAAAAGAGGCATTATGAAAAGGCACTCAACCGTACGATTGCCGATGAACTGGGAATGTCACACATTCAGCCTGAGGTTGCACCGGTGAAATCCGGAGGTAAGGAGATCCGGATCGGACTGATTGGCTTCGGGATCCGGGGAAAGCAGCTTGCCAAAGGGCTAGGATTTGTACATCCTGCTGAGATAGATGAATGGCTGGCCGGGACTCAGGCGAACAAAAATGATACCCGTTACAGCGACTTCCTGGCTCAGGAGGACCTGAACATTAAGATCACTGCAGTGTGCGATATTTTTGATACCTATGGTCAAATGGCCAGGGAAGCAGCTGCCAATGTCCACCGGCAGGGAACAGGAGGAAAACTGGAAGAACTGCCTGAACGATACCTGAATTATCGGGAACTGATCGCTTCTCCTGATGTGGATGCAGTCATAATTGCCACTCCCGATCACTGGCACGGGCCTATGACCATCGAAGCAGCCAGGGTTGGAAAACATATCTATTGTGAAAAACCCATGTCATGGAGTGTGGAAGAGACCTACGAAATGAGAAAAGAGGTAAAGGGAAACAACGTGGTTTTTCAGCTAGGCCACCAGGGCCGGCAAACCGATGCTTACGGAAAAGCCCGGGAAGCGCTGGAAAAAGAAATATTAGGTCCTGTCAACCTGGTTGAAGTAACTACAAACCGGAATGATCCCAACGGCGCGTGGGTTTATCCCATCCATGAAGATGCCAACAGAAATACCATTGACTGGGAGCAGTTTATCGGACAAGCTCCCTGGCATGAATTCAGCCTGGAACGGTTTTTTCGCTGGCGCTGTTGGTGGGATTACAGCACCGGCCTCTCGGGTGACCTGCTGACACATGAATATGACGCTGTAAACCAGATCATGAGAATTGGAATCCCAAAATCAGCCATGTCTACCGGAGGGATCTACTTTTATAAAGACGGACGAACCGTACCCGATGTGCTGACCACCGTCTTTGAATTCCCGGATAAAGATCTTTCCATGGTTTACTCAGCTACCCTCTCAAGCCAAATGTCCCGGGGAAAACGTATCATGGGCCATGATGCCTATATGGAACTGGGCAATACCATCACCATCTACCCGGACCCCGGTTCTACGCGGTATGCCGACAAAATTGGAAAAAATATTCTGAAACCGGACGTGCCCATGTATTCCTATTTCCCAGGCAAAAAGGATGTGGATGCAGTAACTTCCGCTACCGAACTCTATTTTGCCGACCGCGGATTGCTATACACCTACCGCGGAGGCAAAAGAATGGATACCACACACCTCCACCTGAAAGAGTGGATTGATTGCATCCGTTCGGGAGGAACCCCCAGTTGTGATGTCGATCAGGCATTTGAAGAAGCTATGACAGCCCATATGGGAACCCTCTCGTATTTACATAAAAAACAGGTGAGATGGAATGCTGAAAAGGAAACAATCCTTATCTGAGCCCACACAAAATACAAAAAAATAGGGTGTTCATCGGATTCTCCGGGCACCTTTCACAACATTCAATCGCTGGTAATCCAATGCACGATTTTCTCATCGTAAGGTTTTGTTTTAGGAGAAACATAATCCACCATCCTGCCATTTTCAGGGATTACTGTTGTTCCAGTAACAGGGGATTGACGTATTCGATCTTTTGATTGAGTTCAAAATCGTACAAAGTCAGAATCCTGAGATTATAGAATGCAACCCAGTAGGTTCGCAGGGAATTGATGTAATCCCGTTTTGCTGCTTCGCGTTCTGACAGTGCGATATTCAGATCGGTAATGCTGATTTCACCGTTCTGAAATCTTTTCAGGGCAATGGTGTATCCGTTTTCTGCCACTTTATCGGCTTCATTGGCTGTTTCGAGCTGGTCTTTTAACAGTCCGAACTGTTCAACCTGAACGACCACACTCCGTTCAAAATCCTGCCGGTCCTGTTCGACATCGAACAGGGTAAGCTCACGTTCGGATTCAGCCAGTTTTACTGCAGATGCAGACTTCCCCCAATCAAGCACCGGAATACTCAGCGAGAGATTAATCGTACGCTGTTTCTCAGGTTGTTCATAAATACCCCCTATTGAACCGGCACTGTTTGACATACCGTAACTTCCTCTCAGGGTAGCACTCAGCCCGGTTTGGCTTTTTGCCTGAACCAGCGCACGTTCTGCCTGAATGAGCCTTCTTTCATATTGCACACTCTCCTTCCGGTTTTCCATTGCCTGAGTCAGAGCCTTGTCCGCATCAATTTCAAACAAATAGATCTGGGTAGGTATTTTCAATTCGATCGTTTCCTCCTGGCCTAATCCAATGTAGGACTTTAATTCAAAATCGGCATTTTTAAGGTCCATGCTTGCCTTGTTCAGGGCTTTCTGTGCATTTAACACGGAAAGCCTGATCCGGGCAAAATCATTGTCGGAGATCGTTCCCAGTTTTTTCCGGGTCTCTGCTATACGCAAATTATCCCTGCTGTTCTTCAGGTTGCTCTCAGCCAGGTTGTAATTGGTCTGGATGCTTAAATAATTAAAAAACCGATAGGTTGCATACAAGGATATCTCCTCGGTTGTTTCGACATAATCTTTCTGTGCTTCATCGTAAATCAGGGGTTCAATTTTTCTGGACCATTTTAACCAGTTCACATCAAAAATCGGTTGCGTGAAACCAATCGAGAAAGGACTCCCCGAATAATTCACGATTCCTTTGTTAAAATCCTGAAACCGGATAGCGGATGTAGAAGCATAGATATACGTTCCTGTTTGCGGGATGGACTGATTCAATGAAAGCCGGGCTGAAGTAGAAAGGTTCGTAACCTGTTTGAACTCGATGCTTCCGTCGGGTTGGGTAACTGCCACTGTCGACTGATTGTAATCCGGCATATCTCCTGATAATACCAGTTGGGGCCGGTTACTGGTTTTAAAATTCCGCCACCTCCAGTAGTAATTCACATTTCGGTTGTTGTTGTTTTTCATGGCCGATGATTTTTCAATAGCCAGGTTAACAACATCGTTAAGACTCAGGAAGTAGGATACGGTATCCTGAGCCATCAGTCCCGAAATCAGGCCTAACGCAGCTAACGTGCATGTAATCTTCCTTCTGTATCTTATTCCTTGTATCATTTATCTGAAATTTCAGTAAATCGCTCAACATCTCCCGCGCCTTTCGAGGTAACCACCTGGTCTCCCTCATTCAGACCGGAAACAATTTCCTGGTATTCTATCCCTTTTATTCCAAATTTTACACTTTTCTCTACTACCCTTTCTGAGTCTTTTACTAAAACAGTCTGTTCGTGATCCGGATGAAATTTATCTGAGGAAGGAACTCTGAGTGTATTATCCCTTATAGATTGTATCACCTGCAGAGGGATGGTTTGATTTGCTATCAGCGCAGGATGGTCGCTTTGTTCCAGATGAACCGTAAACAGGATTTTGCTGTTTTCAATCACTGGAGGAATAATACCAATCCGGCCTTCCAGTTTTTCATGGTCTAAAAAGGCAAATACACGATTTCCTGTTTTAATATAATCGGAATATTTCTCATCAATTGACCCGTTAATCTTGAATGTAGTCAGGTCTGACATGCGGACCAGCATTCTGTCGGCACTGGTTTTCTCTCCCACTTTTCCTGATATCTCCAGAATAATTCCATCGGAAGGCGCCCTGACCTTCAGATTCTTCAGCAACTCCCGCTTTTCCTCAAGCTGTTTCTCCTGGATCCTTATCTGCAACAGAAGGACCTCTTCATCGACCTGAAGTTGTTTTGTGCGAATCTCATTTTTTTCGATTACCATGGCGAGTTCCTTTTCAGCCAGGGTAATGTTCTGTTTTGTTTCCTGCAGGCGTGCCGGGGAGATCCCCCCTACACTTAACAACTGTTCTTCATCAGCCAACTGAGACTTTAACGAAGTAATCCGTAGTTTTTTTACCTCCACATTGTAATCCAAATCGATCAGGGAACTTCGGTTGTTGAGGCGGGTTTTTTCCAGCGAGTTACGCTTCATCTCCAACTGGTCAGAAATATTTTCAATTTCATTTTTTACAGGTTCAGTATCCAGTTCAAGGATTACCTCCCCGGCTTCCACCCGGGCGCCCGGTTCTTTGTTGATCTTTTTCATGATACTGGATGAAGGACTTAGGATAATCACCTCATTCTCAGCCTCCACAATACCTGTAGCTTCCGTGGCAATCACAACCTGTCCACGGTCCACTATGGCTATGGTTTCCTTATGGGTATTGTTTTTTAACAAAGGGGATAAGGCCGGGATTCCTAAGCCTACAATTCCAATCAGCACTACCAGAAGTACAGCAGCAATAATGTAATAAATCCTCTTATTATTCATTTCGGATCAGTTGGTTTAAGTAACATGTCTATCCGCAGAAATACCTCTGACCGGATTCTTCAAAATTAATGCATTATTCTAAATTACCAACCATATTGACCCAATATTATGGGAAGAAATAATACAAATATGCCTATTCACATTCCCCTGAATACAAGAATCATCCTCTTTTTTCCCCAGACCTTTTTCATTTGTTGGGATTCGGAAATATAACACTGTTTTAAAATCCAAAGAGTTCCGGTATCCACAATGAGATTTCCGGTATATAGGTTACCAGCATCAGACAAACGATCATGGCTGCAAACATAGGCAACAAGGGTTTAATGACGGTTTCAATTTTCACACCGCTGACACTGCACCCGATAAACAACAAAGATCCCACAGGGGGAGTCCCTAAACCAACACTCAGGTTCATCACCATGATGATCCCGAATTGTACCGGATCAAGTCCAAGGTTTGTGACGATGGGCAGAAAAATCGGCGTAAAAATCAACACGGCCGGTGTCATATCCATAAAAACGCCGACAAACAACAAGAGTAGGTTAATTATCAGCAGAATAACAAATTTATTGTCACTGATCGAGAGGAGGGCTGCGCTTACATTCTGGGGAATATTTTCAAAAGCCATTATCCACGACAAGCCAATACAGGTTGCAATTAATAACATTACGAAAGCGGTTGTTTTCACGGAACGGAGGATCACTCCCGGAAGATCATTCAGCCTCATTTCCTTGTAGATAAAGGCAAGGATCAGCGCATACAGAACAGCAATAGCCGAAGCCTCAGTGGCAGTAAAATAGCCGGCAACAATCCCTCCGATAACCACTACCAGCATCATGAGGCTGGGAAGCGCACTCATGAATTTCTTAACCACGATCCAGAGGCCCCGTTTATGTCGTATGGAAAAGAAAACCAGCCAGACCACGAAGGCAGCTCCAACCCCCCCGTATATCAGGGTGGAAACCAGGGGAGAAAAAACTTTATTTACTGTTATGAATCCAAAGACAACCAGTGCCACTGCAAGAAGAACAGATCCCAGGACAGCGATATTCTTAAGGACTCCTTTTGTTCCGGATGCTTTATATGCCAGCATCATAACCGCCATTAACATGATAGACAAACCGGTAAGGAAACCCGGAACATAACCGGCAAGAAACAGGGCGGTAATAGAAACTCCGCCACTGGCTAACGAATAAACAATGAGTACATTGCTGGGAGGTATGGACAAACCGGTCGTAGCCGAGGTAATATTTATCGCGGCACTGAAATTTTTATCATACCCCTCTTTTTCCATTTCAGGAGCCATAATACTGCCAATAGCAGAAGCCGAGGCGGCGGCTGAACCGGAAATAGCCCCAAAAAGCATATTGGCAAGAACATTCACAAATGCCAGTCCGGCAGGCCAGCGGCCTACCAATACACGGGCAAAGCTAATTAACCGGATAGCGATTCCCCCTTTGTTCATAATGTTCCCCGCAAGGATAAAAAACGGGATGGCCAGTAGCGTAAAACTGTCCAGCCCTGTAGCCATTCGCTGTGCAAAGGTGGTGGCTGCCGGAATGGGCATAATGGTTACCAGCATGGTCAGAATACCGGAAATGCCAATACTGAAAGCAATGGGAACACCAATTGCCAGTAACAATACAAAACTTACCACCAGAACAAGTACACCTAGAAATTCCATAATCCCCTTATTTACGTTGTAATGAATTGTCAACCATATAATAAATGATCAATACCCCGCTTAAGGGAAGTACCAGATAAACGTACCCCAAGGGTATGCCAAGAGCTGCTGAATACACCTCAAGGTGAAACCGGGTGAAAACCAACCATGCACCTCCGATACACATCACAAACAGAGCAAAGATCCCTACCACACTATTGATAATAAGCTGAAGCCGCTTTTTGCCGGCTCCCTTGCGCTTCTGAAGCATCAGGTCAATGGCCAGGTGTTCATTCTTCCCGGCTACATAGGCAGAGCCAAGTAACCCAACCCATATAAGCAGAAATCCCGCTAATTCATCGGTAAACGAACTGGGAGAAGCCAGCACATACCGGCTGAATACCTGCCATAAAACATCAATCACTAAAAGGCTCATTAAGGAAATCAAAAAGACCTCCAGAATTCTGTCTATTCTTTTCCGTAGTTTCACTTGTGTAGATTTATAGTAAAACGATTCGATTTGCTTCCGGTTTTATTCAACTTCCCTGATTTTTTTAATCAAAGGAGCCAGTATTTCATCCTCTTCATACATTTCATAAAAAGTACGCACTTTTTCAGCAAAAAGTGATTTATCCGGATAGTTAATTTTCACTCCTGCTTTCTGTACCTCTTCGAGAGATTCTTCCACAGCTTCCTGCCAGTACTTCCGTTGAACGGGTACCGATTCTTTTACGGCCTCCAACAACCACTCCTGTTCGGTGGGAGTCAGCTTATTCCATACTTTTGTACTGATAATCAATACATCGGGAACACAGGTGTGCTCATCCAGGGAATAATATTTACAAACCTCATAATGATGGGAGGTATAAAGACTTGGCGGATTATTCTCTGCGCCATCCACTACACCGCTTTGCAGGGCAGTATAGAGTTCGCCCCAGGAGATAGGTGTGGGTGAACCGCCCAGCGATTTAATCAACTCCACAGCAGTGATGCTTTTCATGACCCGGATTTTCATTCCTTTCAGGTCATCAGGGGTCTGTATCGGTTTATCAATGGTATAAAAACTCCGGAATCCGGCATCATAAAAACAGAGTCCCCGGATCCAGTATTCTTCGGTCCCCGACAACAAATCCTGTCCTATCTGACCATCAAACACTTTAAAGGCATGCTCTTTAGACCTGAAAATATAAGGCATTCCCAGAACCCTGAATTTACGGGTAAAACTTTCCATAACCGCTGAAGAAACTTTCGTGAGTGCCAGGCTCCCGATCTGCAGAAGTTCTACACATTGTTGTTCCGAACCTAACTGCCCGCTGGGATATATGTCGATTGTGAGCTTTCCGTCTGATTTTTCAGCAAGCTGTTCGGCCATAAAAACCATCCCTTTATGAACCGGGTGGGTAGGATCCAGGCCATGGGCCAGTTTAAGCGTTTTATGGGATTGGATATTATTGCATGCTCCGAGGATGCCAACCAGCCATACCAGGGATAAGATAATCCATTTATTTTTCATTGTTTCTGATCTTTTTAATTAACGCCAGCACATCACTTACCTTCCGGCTAATAAAAGAGTAGTCTTCCTTTTTCAGCATCTCTTTGGGAAACAACCGGGACCCTATACCTACGCAGGAAGCTCCGGCACGCAACCATGCACGAAGGCTTTCTTCCGTAGGTTCGACACCTCCCGTAGGCATCAAATCGACCCATGGCAAAGGGCCCAGAACAGCTTTTACAAAACCGGGGCCTCCTACTTCCGAACCAGGAAAGATCTTCACAATATCTGCTCCCCATTCATGTGCCTTCGATATTTCGGTCACAGAGCCACATCCGGGGCTCCAGGCTATTTTTCGTTTGTTGCATATTTTTGCCATTCCCTTATCGAGAATAGGAGAAACCACAAAATTTGCTCCCAGGGCAATGTACATTGCTGTAGTTGCTTCATCCACTACGGACCCTACTCCAAGCATCATATCGGGTACTTCATCTATAGCCCATTGGTTCAAAGCTGCAAAAACCAGGGTTGCAAAATCTCCCCGGTTGGTAAATTCAAAAACGCGGGCTCCCCCGTCGTAACAGGCTTTGACAACCTTCCGGCATACTTCCGCCTCCTGATGGTAAAAAACAGGAATCAGTCCGGATTCCTTCATCACGGTTACAACTTCTGTACGTTTAAATCGTGCCATATTTCAAAGTTTGACATTCAACGCTTCAGGTTCTTTTCTGTCTTTTTCTTATCGGGCCACACGTCCTGAGGCGTCGCCCTCCATGAGTTTCTCCACCTCGTCGACAGAAACCTGGTTAAAATCTCCATATACGGTATGTTTCAGGCAGGAGGCCGCAACGGCAAAATCCAACGCTTTCTGGTCATTATCCCCGTAAGTTAGCAGGCCGTATATCAATCCTCCCATAAAAGCATCTCCCCCACCAACCCGGTCGACAATATGGGTAATGTCGTATGTGGCTGACTCGTATAACTTTTTACCATTCCATAATACGCCTGACCACTTGTTGTGGTTGGCATTTACAGAACCCCGCAAGGTGGTAATCACTTTTTTACAACGTGGATAACGAGACATAATCTGTTTCGAAACCGACAAATAGGCTTTCCCGGAGATCTTCCCAAGGGTAACATCCACTCCCTCCGGTTTGATTCCCAGCACTTTCTCTGCATCTTCCTCGTTTCCCAGAACAATATCGGCCCCTTCAACCAGTTCAGGCATTACTTCACGGGCTGTTTTTCCGTATTTCCACAGATTTTTCCTGTAATTAAGGTCACAGGAAACAGTTACTCCCATTTCATGGGCCATGGCAATGGCTTCCCTGCAAACTTCTGCTGCGCTTTCTGAAATGGCTGGGGTGATACCGGTCCAGTGAAACCAGGTTGCTTTTTCAAAGATTTTTTTCCAGGGAACCATGCCTGGCTGAATCCCGGATATTGCCGAATAAGCCCGGTCATAAATAACCTTACTGCCCCTGGATACTGCCCCGGTTTCCAGAAAGTAGATCCCCAGTCGTTTCCCTCCCCACAAGATCGACTCCGTATTAACTCCGTATTTTTGTAAATCCATCACACAGGCACGCCCCACATCATTTTCCGGTAAACGGGTAACAAAATCAACCGGAATGCCATAATTTGCCAATGACACAGCAACATTTGCCTCGCCACCGCCATACGTTGCATTGAACTGACGAGCCTGATGAATCCTGAGGTAATCCGGTGTGGAAAGTCGTAACATAATCTCCCCAAAAGCAACCACTCTGTGTTTCATCTCATTCAATATTGTATATTTTTCCTGGTATTTTTATCATAAAATCAAACCATTCCCCGATCCCGTGCCTACCCATCGGGATCTCCTTAAATTGCAAAATTTATTGTTCTCCAAACCTAAAGAAATTCTTTGCATTATAAAAACAAATATTTTCGACCATGGAACCGAGCAGATCCATATCGTTTGGTAGAAGGCCGGCTTCCACATCATTGCCCATAAGGTTACACAGGGTACGCCGGAAATATTCATGCCTCGGGTAGGACAGAAAACTGCGTGAATCGGTTAGCATGCCAACAAAACGGCTCAGCAGCCCCAGATTCGAAAGTGCATTCATCTGTTTTTCCATTCCATCTTTCTGATCAAGGAACCACCAGGCGGAACCATACTGAATTTTGCCGGCTACGGAACCATCCATAAAATTGCCGGCCATAGTAGCGATCAATTCATTGTCACGGGGATTCAGGTTATAAAGGATCGTTTTTGCCAGTTTGTTATCTCTGTCCAGCCTGTCAAGAAACGTTGCCAAAGGCCTGGCCATTTCAAAATCCCCCATCGAATCAAATCCTACATCCGGTCCCAGTTGATGGAATAACCGGCTGTTGTTATTACGAAGAGCACCCAGGTGAAACTGCTGAGTCCACCCCCGGGCATGATCCATTACCCCGAATTCATATAACATACAGGATTTAAATTTCAGAACCTCCTGGCTTTCCGGAGAAATATTGTTGCGAAGTTTGCGGAATATCGCATCAATCTCTTTCCGGGTATACGTTTCAACCAATACAGACTCTATTCCATGGTCAGACAAACGGCATCCATTTTCATGAAAAAAACGGTGGCGTTGTTGAAGGGCTTCCAGAAAATCAGCAAACGTGGTTAGTTCCCGTTGGGTAATTTCTCCCAGCCGGTCTGCATAGGCATTAAATGACCCTGTATCTTCAACCATCATAGCCTTGTCGGGGCGCCATGCAGGCAGTACATTCACCTCAAAATCACTTTCCCGGATCTGTTGATGATACTCCAGTGAATCCAGGGGATCATCCGTTGTACAGATGGTATGCACGTTGGCCATCCGAATCAGATTCCTGCAGGAATATTCCGGGGATTGTAATTTTCTGTTGCATTCATCCCAGATGGCTTTCGCTGTATCCGGTCCCAACAACTGATCGATGCCGAAGAATCTTTTTAATTCAAGGTGAGTCCAGTGATACAACGGATTTCGCAGGGTATAAGGGACTGTTTCTGCCCACTTCATGAACTTCTCCCAATCGGAAGCATCTCCGGTACAATACTTTTCATCCACTCCATTGGCACGCATGGCACGCCACTTATAATGGTCTCCATACAACCAGATCTGTGTGAGATTTTCAAACTTTCTATCTTCAGCAATTTCCTTCGGGGGGATGTGGCAATGGTAGTCCAGTATGGGCATTTTAGCCGCATGTTCATGATAGAGGACTTCTGCGGTTTTTGTGTTCAGCAGAAAATTCCTGCCCATAAATTTCTTCATAATCTATAAATCAAATAATCGTTTTAAATGACGTTCATATATATTCTGTTCCACACAATTTCCAACAATATCGGTATTTTTCTTTATAAGTGCAGTAAATTTTTCCTTCCTATCTGCCGCCACTTTGTAACCTACATGCATTAACTGTCTGAAATCCGGATTGTAGTCCGGGTTTCCCGGTATGTGACGGAGCGTATCCGCAAATTTTGTCCCGTGCCACTGTCCGACCTCTCTCTTTGAAGGAAGTTTGGTATCATCAATATCGATCACATCTGCATAGGGTGCACAAAGCTCTTCTTCCCTGTCAATAGCTTTTGCATAGATCTCTTTCACCATTTCCAATCCTTCGTCCCCTGAAAGCGCCAATCCGATCACCTCTTCAAGCCAGGTAGTGCCTGCTGTTTTTATATGAATCCCTTTATCGTATTTTTTCAGTGCCCCGGCTATTACCGGATAGATGGAAAATTTGTCACTACCGGAATGAATACTTAATTTCAGTTTTTCAGGAAGACCAAATTGTTTTACCGCACAATCAATAACCAGGAGATCCTGTTCAAACTCTTTCCGAAAGCTATTGATATCCCCTTCGTAATCAACACCTTTGTTAAACCGGCCGGTAAATTTTGGAGCGATGGACTGAACCGGAATTTCTTCATTGGCTATCATTTTCAGGATAAAGAACAAATCAACCGGAGATTGGGGTCTTTCCACCTCATCCATGGATATTTCCGTGATAAAATTTCCGGCTCCTTTTTCAGAAGCTATATGACGGTATATTCTCCCGGCCTCTTTAATGGCAGCCAGAAATTTTACCGTAACGTCATTTAAAAGTCCATCTGTAACAGGGATTGTTCCCGGAATGCCGGGGACAGAAATACTGCCCCGAAACATTTCGCACGATTTTTTAAAGTTTTCTGCTTCGTTTTTATCGGGTGAAATGCCAATGCGGGAAGCGACATCAATGGTAAAAAAATCACAAAAATCAATGAACCGGTCTACATTGTCCATGTTGATATGATCCGCATCAACAAAATAAGGGCCTTTCCACCCCGTTTTCCGGACGGCTTCATCGGCTTCTTTTCGCGTATCTTCCGGTGCAGAATGAACGATCCGATGCTCCCTGTCTGATTTATTCCATACAGGTGCAATTTTAATTCCTGCTTCATTGGCTAAGATCAAAGCATGCAACTGAGCCGCCCCTTCCTGATTAAACCGGTCTCCGATACCAAAACTGTATTTACTGAGTTCCATAAAATCTATAATTTATATCCTGAATTTAAAATACCGTGTACGAACACGAAAATAGGTATATATTTTTTGAATACCAATATTTTGAACCTGTTGTTTATCAAATTTTGATAATACGATCTAAAATATCCCCATTTGGAATGTGACAAATCCGGCTTTGGCACCAGGGGTTGTTGCAGAGATCAGGTCACCTGAACCTCCCACCGGAGCCGACAGTATAAATCAGGGCCCCAGGTATTTCATCTTCCCCCAAAAGGAGACAAGAACTGGGTTGATTCCCTGCTACGTAAGAATAAGGATCTTTATGCAAAAAATATGGTTGAATCAGTTTTGATGAAAATATATCCATAATTTATATATTTACTGCATGATTAACGAAAATGAACTCAACAATGCCTGGCGTAAAACGGCAGCCTGCATTTATAAAAAACCTTCCGATTCAAAAATTTTTGGTTCTGTGGAACTGGACGTTACAGATCTGGAGGAATATATTTCCCGCAAAAGAAAAGAGGGATTAAAAATTACCATCACCCATTTCATGACCCTTACCATAGCCCGGGCCCTGGCACAGGATATACCGGAATTAAATGTGTATCTGAGAAGGGGGAAAATCATAAAAAGAGATTCGGTGGATGCTGCAGTAAGTGTACTTCTTAAAGGAGGGCAAATGGGATCGGTAATGCTTAAAAAAGCCGATCAACTTACCTTGGAGGAGGCTGTTACGGAAATGACCCGGCAGATTCGTGAAGCGCGTCAGGGCAGCGAAAACAAAACCATGCAGTCAAAGAATCTGATTTCATCCATGCCATGGCCTTTCCGGAATTGGTTCTTCAGAATCTACAAAACCCTAACAATCAACTGGGGCCTTTCTATCCCCCTGCTGAATTTATCAACCCGCAGCTTCGGATCGTTTCTTATTTCCAATATCGGGAGTCTCGGACTTGATATGGGGATACCGGCTCTTTTGCCTTCTTCCAACCTTTCGTTGGTGATGATCCTGGGGAGTATTTTGAAAAAACCGGCTGTTGTGAATGATCAGATCGTCCCCCGGAAAATTTTAACCCTGGGAGCTGCACTCGACCACCGGCTGGTGGATGCATCCCACGGAGGCCGGCTGTTCCGGTTTATTAAACATTCCATAAAAAATCCGGACCTCCTGGAACAAAAACCCGTCGAATGATCGCTCAAAGAACCATTCCCCTCGCGTTGCCTCTCCAATCATCGTGACACCCACTGCTTTTAAAACAACCTCCTTTCCGGATTAAAGTATTTTTCCGTGTACGAACACGATAAACAAAAAAAATTCATTAGCTTTGTTATTCTGACAGGCATTAAGCCCGGAAAAATAATTTTAAAACCTGAATAATTATAAAAACAAACCGGCAAATACGGATCAAGGACATTGCAGAGAAAGCAAATGTTTCTGCGGGAACGGTCGACCGGGTACTACACAACCGGGGTGAAGTGGCTGAAGCTACGCGTAAAAAAATTCAAAAAATTATCAAAGAACTGGATTTTCACCCCAATTACATTGCTAGCACCCTGGCTTCCAGGAAATTGGCCGTTTTCGCTGCTCTTTTACCGAAACCTCCTTCGGGGGAGGGATACTGGAACAAACCGATTCAGGGAATAAACAAGAGAACAAATGAACTAAGACAATATGGGATTGAAATCAGAACATTTTTTTTCAACCCGTTTAATTCAAAAGATTTTGTTTCCGAAGCAACAAAGATCCTACAGCTTAAACCCGATGGGATTATTCTGGCCCCTTTTTTCCTGAAAGAGTCCCGGAACTTTGTCAACGACCTTAAAAAAATGGATATTCCATTTGTTTTTATCGATTCGGACCTTAAGAATGCAGGCCAGTTGAGTTATGTCGGTCAGAACTCGTTCCAGAGCGGAATCGTTGCCGGCAAGCTACTGAGCCTTCTGATAAAAAGAGGAAAATCTATCCTGGTATTGCACTTTGCCAAAGAGATGGATAACCAAAACCATCTGATGTTAAGGGAAAAAGGATTTTATAGCTGGTTTGCTGAAAATGCAGGGGAAAAACCTGAAATCATAACGATGGAGATAAGCGATCCGGATTCATCCATCAGCCTGGAAAAAGTGAAACAGGCTATCATGAAAAAAAATGTGCAAGGAATATTCGTCACCAATTCCAAGGTGTTTTATTTGGGACGAATCATTAAAAAATACGGACTTTCCGGACTGAAAGTAATCGGTCACGATTTGCTGAAGGAAAACATTACCTACCTGAAAGAGGGAATCGTCCATTTCCTGATCTGCCAGCATCCCGAGGAACAGGGATACAACGCGCTGAATGTGCTTTTCAGAAGTGTCGTTCAGAAAAGAAGGATAGGAAAAGAGTACTATACCTCTATTGATATTGCCATGAAAGAAAATGTTGATTACTATAAAAACTTCAATAAAAAAGAATGAAACCACTATCGTTTAAAGATCTGGAAGGGAAAGTATGCGTTATTACGGGAGGTGCCGGTGTTTTGGGCTCCTCTATGGTAATGGCCATGGCCCTGGCCGGAATGAAAGTGGCAATAGCCGATATCAACAAGGCAGATGCCATAAAAACAGCCAAAGAAATAGCTGAGGAAACAGGGGCAACAGTGATGGGGGTAGAAGCCAATGTCCTCGACAAAAAATCGCTTGAAAAATCAAAAAAGGAGATCAACCGGAAACTGGGAGAAATCGATTGCCTGATCAACGGTGCCGGAGGAAACAGTCCGCAGGCTACCACCGAAACAGAACAAATTACCGAAGAATTTCTCAGCAACCTGGAAAAAACATTTTACGGGTTGCAAATAGAGGGATTCGACAAAGTTTTTGCACTCAATTTTAAAGGAACGATCCTGCCCACCATGGTCTATACAAAAGATATGTTGAAAAACAAAAAAGGGGTTGTTTTGAACATATCGTCCATGAATTCCTACCGGCCTTTGACAAAAATACCGGCCTACTCAGCAGCCAAAGCTTCCATCAACAATTTTACGGAGTGGCTTTCAGTCCACCTGGCAAAAATCGGGATCAGGGTAAATGCCATTGCCCCGGGGTTTTTTATAACCCTTCAAAACCGCTTTCTCGTGATGGATGAAAAAACAGGGGATTATTCGCCACGAGGACGGAAAATTATCGACAATACCCCAATGGGAATATTTGGGAAACCCGAAGATCTGCAAGGAGCTACCCTCTTTTTATTGTCTGACATATCCGCTTTTATCACCGGTATTGTCATGCCTGTGGATGGAGGGTACAATGCCTATGGAGGAGTATAAAAGCATCAAGGAACAATACAATAATAATACAATAATAATACAATCTTAAAACCACAAAAAATGAAACGACGTGATTTTATTGCCACAACAGGAGCAGCTATCGCCGGATCGGTATTATCGAATCCGGTAGCTGCATCGGTTAGTTCAAAACCAAAGAGACGCATTGCATTGGTCGGAACCGGAATCAGGGGAATCACCTTCTGGGGCAGGAACATCCTGAACCAGTATGGGGACATCATTGAATTTGTAGGCTTATGCGATATCAATCCGGGCCGGCTGGAATACGGGAAAAATTTTATCGGTGCCGGGTGCCCGGTGTATACCAACTTTGACCAAATGATGGCTGAAACCCATCCCGATCTGCTAATCGTAACCACGGTAGATGCTACCCACGACCAATTTATTGTTAAAGGATTGAAACAGGGGGTTGATGTGCTGACAGAAAAACCGATGACTACCGATGAAAAGAAATGCCAGGCAATTCTGGATGCCGAACGGGAATCGGGAAAAAAGGTGATTGTCGGATTCAACTACCGGTACGGAACGTTGTTCTCAGCAATCAGGGAACAACTGGCTCAGAATCCCATAGGAAAGTTAACATCCGTTGATTTTCACTGGTACCTGAATACCGATCACGGAGCATCCTATTTCCGCCGTTGGCATGGGGAACGGGATAAAAGCGGAACCTTGCTGGTACACAAAGCAACCCACCATTTTGACCTGCTGAACTGGTTTATTGATTCCGACCCGGTTGAAGTGTCAGCTTACGGGGCTCTTGAACATTACGGAGCCAACCATCCATATAGAGGCGCTAACTGCCGGAACTGTGCGTACAAAGATAAATGCAGATTCTACTGGGATATAACCCGGAATAAAAGCCTGATGGATCTGTATGTCAATAATGAAATGTACGACGGCTATATCCGGGACAACTGCCTGTGGCGTGAAGAGGTGGATATTTTTGATAAAATGGCGGTTCAGATTAAATATGCCAATAACGTGCAGGTAAGTTACTCCCTCACAACCTATTCACCCTACGAAGGATGGCGAATTGCCTTTAATGGCTTTGATGGAAGATTGGAATCCTGGGAAGATATTCCCTGGCGCAGGAAAGAAAAAATTGACCAGTCTGCTCTGCACGATACGGAAATGGACCAGTCAGGAAGCAGCAATGTACGAAAAGATGAAATCTTCGTCATGAAGAATTTTGAAAACGACTACAACATGATTACCGTGGAAACCTCCCGGGGCGGACATGGCGGAGGGGACAAACGCTTGCAGGATAAAATCTTCCGTGACCCGGATATGCCGGATCCCTATAAACATTCAGCCGGATCACGCGACGGAGCTATGTCATGCCTCATCGGAATTGCAGCACGTAAATCAATCGATGAAGGACGAACGGTAAAAATTGAGGAACTGACTGATTTGAAACCCCATCCTACCAGAGGTGTTTGATTCGAATAGCAAATCCAAAACTCATTGATCATGCAGATCCAATTAAAGAAAAACTGTCAATACTCCATGCTGGTGCCTACCAGCATGGGCATTCGGTTAATGCCGGATAACGGACAACCTGTTCACTGTTCCGATTCGTATAAACTTTACGCGACCAGTGCCGAAACCAATGTGGCAAGTATATCATCGTATCTCGGGCTTCCGGTAAAAGTACTGACCACGTTTGTGAAAGGAAGCCCTATTGCTCAATTTATTAAGAACAACCTGAAAAGCAGGCATATGGATTACGAAGGGCCCGAAATAGAACAGGGGAGCCCCTGGGGATATCGCCACCAGATCAATATTGCCGACAGTGGCTATGGTTCGCGTGGCCCCAGAGTGTATAATGACCGGGCAGGGGAAGTGGGACGCACCCTGAATAGCCGAAATTTTGATCTTGAACGGATCTTCGGAAAAGAAGGAGTTCAAATCGTCCACCTTTCGGGTCTGATCGCAGCCCTTTCACCGGAAACCAGCACGTTCTGCCTGGAAATTGCCCGTGCCGCCAAAAAATACGGCACACGGATCTCTTTTGACCTGAACTACCGGGCTTCTTTCTGGAAAGGAAGAGAAACAGAATTGCGAACTAATTTCACAGAAATTGCCTCGATATCGGATATACTCATAGGAAATGAAGAGGACTTCCAGCTCTGTTTCGGAATAAAAGGTCCCGAAGCGGGAGGCAAAGACCTGAATGCCAAAATCGAAGGTTTTAAGGGCTTGATTAACAGAGTTAAAGGAACATTTCCCAATGCATCGGTATTTGCCACCACGCTTCGTCAGGTTGTTCATGTCAATGAACACCTTTGGGGGGCTCTTATGCTGGAAGAAAACAACTGGCATGTGGTCGAACCCCGACAGATTCATATACTGGACCGCATCGGAGGAGGCGACGGATTTGTAGGAGGTCTGCTCTACGGAATCCTTAGAGACTGGGATCCGGAAAAATGGATTCATTTCGGATGGGCCACCGGAGCCATGGCAACTACCTTCCTTACGGATTATGCACAGCCAATCGATGAAGAAATGGTCTGGAATATCTGGGAAGGAAATGCACGTGTAAAACGATAAACTGAGGAAACAACCGAATGCAACATCTTAACCTTCAGGAGGTTGCCTGAAAAAATAAATTGCAGAATATGATGTATTATGCCAAAGGTTCCCCCACCTGCAACTTTTCTGCAGAAGATCTGCAGGCTGGTTTATTCAGTGCTTTAAAAAAACTGGGGAATAAAAAAAAAGTATTGGTCGTTCCGCCTGATTACACGCGGTATCCTTCGCGTGCCGGGGAACTCACGGAGATGACATGGAACTATTACGGGGATAAGCTAACCGATATTCTGCCGGCTTTGGGGACCCATACTCCCATGACGCCCGGGCAGATAAGCCATATGTACGGAGAAACTCCCAAATCCCTCTTTCGGATCCACAACTGGCGACACGATGTGGTTACCCTGGGGGAAGTGCCCGGCAGCTATGTAAACGAGGTAACCCGGGGAGCAATTGATTACAGCTGGCCTGCACAGGTGAACAAGTTACTGGTCAACGGCAAGTTTGACCTGATTCTCTCCATCGGACAGGTGGTGCCGCATGAAGTATCCGGAATGGCCAATTACAACAAGAACATCTTCGTGGGTACAGGGGGTGCCGAAGGAATCAACAAAAGCCACTTCATCGGGGCCGCCTACGGGATGGAAAAAATGATGGGGCACACCGAAACCCCTGTTCGCAGAATCTTCAACTATGCCTCGGAAAAAATTGCAACCCACCTCCCTATCGTATATGTTCTTACGGTGGTCGGATCCGACAAAAAGGGAACCTTACGAACCTATGGATTGTTCATAGGAGATGATCATGACGTATACAACAAAGCAGCTGAACTATCGCTTAAGGTAAATTTCCACATACTTGAAAAGCCCTTATCCAACGTGGTGGTCTGGCTGGATCCTGCCGAATTCAAAAGCACCTGGCTGGGCAATAAAAGCATTTACCGCACCCGCATGGCCATTGCAGACAAAGGGGAACTGATCGTACTCGCTCCGGCTCTCAAAGAATTCGGTGAAGACCAGGAAATCGACCGGCTGATCCGGAAATACGGGTATTTCGGAACCCCCCATACGATGAAAATGACCGAAGAAAATGAAGACCTCAGAAACAACCTGGGTGCAGCTGCCCACTTAATACACGGCTCTTCGGAAGACAGGTTCTCCATAACCTATTGCCCCGGGAAGGGGAAAGACAATCTAACCAGAAAAGAGATAGAAGCTGTCGGGTTCAGGTATGCCGAACTGGATGAAATACAAAAAAAGTATGATCCTGGAAAATTAAAGGACGGGTTCAACATCCTTGCCGGCGGAGAAGAGATTTATTATATATCCAATCCGGCTATCGGACTCTGGGCGTACAAGGAAAGAATTGCAACGTAAAAATTCATATGATTAAAGTGTTAAATTAATTGTTATACAGATGAAGATTGTCATCGATGATAAAATCCCTTATATAAAAGGAGCCTTTGAACCGTATGCAAGGGTGGTTTACCTGCCGGGAAATGCCATAACCTCCAGGGAGGTAAAGAATGCCGATGCGCTGATAACCCGTACCCGGACAATCTGTAACCGGGATTTACTGGAAGGATCATCTGTAACATTTATAGCTACTGCCACCATAGGATTTGACCATATTGACACAGCCTACTGCAAACAGGCCGGTATTCAATGGACCAATGCACCGGGATGCAATGCCGGAAGCGTAAACCAGTATGTAGCCTCAGCCCTTATGGCCTGGTCAGTGGATAAAAAGGAAGATCCTGCAAATAAAACCATCGGGATTGTGGGCGTAGGGAATGTAGGGTCCCGGGTGGAAAAATTATGTAAGACCCTGGGAATGAAAGTTCTGCTGAACGACCCCCCACGGGAACGCCGCGAAGGACCCGAAAAATTTGTCCCGCTGAAACCCATTCTTGAAGAAGCAGACATTATCTCATTTCATGTTCCACTGAACCTTTCAGGCCGGGATAAAACATACCATATGGTGAATGAAAATCTGTTGAAAAAACTCAAAAAAAAACCACTTTTAATAAACTCAAGCCGCGGAGAAGTATGTGATTCGGAAGCGCTTCGCCATGCAAAAAAATCCGAAATTCTTTCAGGACTAATCATCGATTGCTGGGAAAATGAACCGGATATCGACCTTGAGTTGCTGAAGATCTGCATGTATGGGACCCCGCATATTGCAGGGTATTCGAAAGACGGGAAAGCCAACGGCACAAAAATGAGTGTTCAGGCAGTGAGTCGCTTTTTTAATCTGGGAATCGATGACTGGGAGCCTTCAGGCATCGAAATACCTGATTCCACAACAATAGAAATCAATGGCAGCCGGCAAAGCGAATACGCTATTATTGCCGGGGCTGTCCTTTCAACGTACCCAATCGAAGAGGATGACCGAAAACTGAGAGAAAACCCACATCTTTTCGAAAAACTGAGAGACGATTATCCTGTACGGCGTGAATTCAGCACGTATACCGTTCAAACCCAAAATACAGATCACAAAACAGCAGAGAAAATCAGGAAGCTGGGATTTAAAATCAGCACATAAGAGGCTGTATGCAAAAAACAGAATACAGAGATAAATAACAATAGAATAACAAAAAATAACAAAAATGAAAAAATTAGCAGACATTGGATTGATCGGGTTAGCCGTTATGGGCGAGAACCTGGTTTTAAATATGGAAAGCAAAGGATTTACAGTTGCCGTCTTTAACCGCACGGTAGCCAAAGTGGATAAATTTCTCAACGGCCGGGGTGCCGGGAAAAACTTTATCGGGGCCCATTCCATTGAGGAGCTATGCTCCAGCCTTGAGCGGCCGCGCAAAGTAATGATGCTTGTGAAGGCCGGCCAGCCGGTGGATGATTTTATTGAACTCCTCCTACCCCACCTGGAAGTGGGCGATATCATCATTGACGGAGGGAATTCACACTTCCCGGACACCATCCGGCGCACCAGGTATATTGAAAGCAAAGGATTATACTATATCGGCACCGGGGTTTCCGGTGGTGAAGAGGGAGCCTTGCTGGGACCATCCATCATGCCGGGAGGATCCCCGGAAGCATGGCCCCATGTGAAAGAGATCTTCCAGGCCATAGCAGCCAAAGTAGAAGACGGTTCGCCCTGCTGTGAATGGGTAGGCGAAAACGGAGCAGGCCATTTTGTAAAAATGGTCCACAACGGCATTGAATACGGCGATATGCAGATCATCACAGAAGCGTATCACCTTATGAAAAAACTCCTGGGAATGAACAATAAAGAGATGCATGAGGTGTTCAAAAAATGGAACACCGGCGCCCTGAACAGCTACCTGATCGAGATCACCCGGGACATCCTTGGCTTTAAAGATGAAAATGGAGAGGAAACCCTGGATATGATCCTCGATACGGCAGGTCAGAAAGGAACCGGCAAATGGACGGGTATTTCTGCGCTTGATCTGGGAATTCCTTTAACATTGATCGGAGAATCTGTATTTGCCCGCTGCCTTTCCGCACAAAAAGATCTTCGTGTGAAAGCTTCCAAAGAGATTAACGGCCCCGTACCCAAACCGGCAGATATGAAGGAATCATTCATCGCAGACCTTGAACAGGCCTTGCTCGGAGCAAAAATAATCTCCTACGCCCAGGGCTACAACCTTATGATGGAAGCTGCCGGGGAATACGGATGGAACCTCCATTACGGAAACATCGCACTCATGTGGCGCGGGGGATGCATCATCCGTTCTGTATTCCTGAAGGATATTAAAAAGGCTTTTGACCAGAATCCGGAACTTCCCAACCTTCTGCTTGACCCGTTCTTTAAGAAAAAAGTTGAGACTGCCCAGGAAGGCTGGCGCAGAGTGTGTGCCACTGCCCTCATGAACGGAATTCCCGTTCCCGCACTTGCATCAGCACTTACCTATTTCGACGGATTCCGCAGCGAACGACTGCCGGCAAACCTTTTGCAGGCCCAGCGTGACTATTTCGGGGCACATACCTATGAACGCACTGACAAACCCCGGGGTGAATTTTTCCACACCAACTGGACCGGAAGAGGTGGCAATACAGCTTCCTCAACGTATTCGATTTAATGGGTTAATCCTTTTGACGGGATTAAAAGAATTTTCTTATCTTCATCCCTTTTGAACCGGTTTTTTGACGCAACCATTCTGTTATGAAACGAGCAGATAACAATTATTAATTAAGCGTGAAGAAATCTGAAAAAATAATAATTTTAATAGTATGAAAATTAAACATCCTGTTAAACTAACGGTACCCAACAAAATCGATTATCTTCCCATTATTGATAAAACGGTTTCTACCATGGCCCGTAAACTTGGCTTCAAAAAACAGGACATAGCCAAAATAAAGGTAGGATTGGAAGAAGCTGTAGTCCATATATTGGAAACAGCCTTTTCGCCGGGTGAAGAAACAACCTTCGATGTTATTTTACAACCTCAGACCACTGGATTAAAAATCATCCTGAAGGAAATGGGAATGCCTTTTGATCCGAAATCCGTCGATGAATATGATCCGGCTAAACTGAAAGACACTTACTCTGAAGAAGGATTGGGAGTTTTTTTAATGCAACAGTTTGTAGATGAAGTTTCTTTTCTTAACCTGGGCAAAGAGGGCAAAGAAACCCATTTATTCAAGTATTTCAACAACAAATCTGTAGAGGAGATGATGAGCAGTGAGGAGCTGGAAAAAGCTAAAAAAGCCTTTACTGAAGAACCGCTGCCACGAAACTCTGTTGAATTTATCATCCGCAGAATAAAAGAAAAAGAGGCGGTTGAAATATCGAAATGTGCTTATAGTTCCTACGGATACAGCTACATCAACGAAGATATTTATTTCCCGGACAGGATCTGGAGCCAGAATCAGTCCGGCGAATTGATTTCCCTGGTTGCCGTCACAAAAGATGGAAAAATTATGGGGCATACGGCACTCGAGATTGAAGAACGGGATCCCCTCTTCCCGCAACTGGGAATGGCCTTTGTAATGCCCCGCTACCGGGGTCAGGGATGTTTAAACCAGGCAGTTCCCAGGCTTATCGGCATCGCTAATGAACATGGGTTTACCGGAGTGTATGGAAGAGGAATTACCACCCATCCCTATTCACAGAAAAGCCTGTTGAAATTTAATTTCAGTGAAACAGCCTTATTGCTTTCCAGTGGACCGGGGCGGGAATACCGGGGAATTGTCGAAGGATTAACACAACGTGAGAGTGTAATGCTTTTATCGCATATGCTCAAAGATGTCAGGGAGGTAAATTTATATGCCCCCGTAAAACACCAACCCATCATTGGGAAAATTTATGAAAACCTGGGATTAAGAGCCCGGTTCAATACAGAAACAAAAAACAAATCCGCACTGAATCCTCAGTCCGTTATAACCATTAAAACAGAAAATGTAAACCAGGTAGCCCATATCTTTATGCTGGAATATGGAACCAATGTGATTGATGAAGTTTTGCATAACCTGAAATCGCTTTGCCTTGACCGGTTTGAAACTATCTACCTGCACCTGAAAATGAACGATCCACACATCCTGGATTTCCTGCCTGAATTTGAAAAAATGGATTTCTTTTTTGCAGGAATCATGCCGGCATCTTCAGGGAAAGAGGAATTAATCCTCCAGTATCTGAACAATTACCGGATAAATTATGAAAATATAAAAGTAGCCTCTGATATGGGAACCGAATTAAAAGAATACCTGCACAACCTGGATCCCAATCAGAAAATCTAATGCATAAATAATCCCTGCCTCACACGAACCTGCCGGTGTACTATTCCACTATTCCACCCTTTCGCTGATATTATGGGGCCCTGGTCCCTTATGGAGTTCATGCAGCCTTGTACATGAAGTAAAAAATGACTTGCACGTTCTTATGAAAAATGGTACCTTTCAGCCAACTTAATCGAAGGCCTTACGATGAACCGACTCTTTTTGCTCACATTAAGCATCCTCTTAGCGCTGTTGGCTGGTTCCTGCAAGAGAAAATCCGTTGAGACGGAAGAACGACTCATCCCGGAATCTTCAAAAACAGTCCTGCCGGAAACCGATCTGCGCAAAGTTACCTTTCTTCCTTACTGGGTGACCAATGCACAATTTGCCGGGTATTACATGGCGAAAGAGATGGGCATTTACAGGAAATACGGACTGGAGGTGGAAATCATTCCCTACCAGCCTTTTACGAACTCCTGGGACCTTATCCGGAACGGGGAGATTGATTTTGCTGCCTTATGGCTTATGAATGGTGTTGAGTTAAAAGCTTCAGGTGTTGATATTGTGAATATAGCCCAGTTCTCCAAACGCTCCTCCCTCATGCTCGTAACAAAAAAATCCAGCGGCATTGAGCACCTGGATGATATGAACCATAAAAAAGCAGGCATATGGGAAGGATATGAATTACAACCTGAAGCACTTTTTAAAAAGTATAACCTGGAGGTGGAAATTATCCCGATTGGCAGTACAAACAATCTGTTTTTAAAAGATGGTGTAGATATAACCAATGCCAGTTGGTTCGATGAGTATCATTCGATTATTAATGCAGGGTACGATCCGGAAGAGCTGAACACTTTTTTCTTCGCCGATTATGGAATGAACTTCCTGGAAGATGGAATCTACTGTCTGTCGGAAAAGCTGGAACAGGATCCCAAACTTTGTGCTGATTTTGTTACTGCCTCTGAAGAGGGCTGGCTGTATGCTTACGACCATCCGGAAAAAACCATAGATGTAGTTGTCTCCTATGCCCAGGAACAGAATCTGCCGGTAAACCGGGTACATCAACGCTGGATGTTAGACAGATACAAAGACTTATACAGTCCTGAAGAAGGCGTATCCACCACCCTGTCAGAAGAAGACTATCTATTTGCCGGCAGTGTACTTAAAGAAAGTGGCCAGATAAACGAAATACCTCCTTACGAAAACTTTTTTCAGCATTACGATACATCGCTGGTTACAAAATTTTAATTAATAGTTGCTTCTATGCCCGGCTTACCAAAAATTTTTCCTGTAAAAAAAGGATTGTCCTTCAAATTCATCCTCTATATCTTTTCCAGTATATCGCTGATCTTTGCTGTCATCTTTCTTTATAATTATACCATCTCAAAAAATATCGTTGAAAGAAACCTGAGAACCAATGCAAAGAACCTGACTGAAAGAGGAGTTGCACAGATTGAGAAGATCCTGCTGCCCTTTCAGAAGATCCCGGATAATTATTCCAGGATCATCGGGAATACCGATTTTTCAAAAGAGAGTATGATCCGTATTCTGAAACAGGAACTTTTATCGAATCCTGAAATTTACGGTGCAGCCATTGCCATGGAGCCTTACTTCTTCAGTGATAGTGAAGAATACTTTATGGCCTATTACAGCCGGGCCGGAGACAGCATCACCTTGCAATATCTTCTTGACGGGCAATATGATTATTTTACCATGGACTGGTATCAGATCCCCAGGGAGCTGAACCGGCCTGACTGGAGTGATCCCTATTTTGACGAAGGAGCAGGAGATATCATTATGGCTACCTATTCAGTACCCCTTTACAGGGAAACAGACGGGAAAAAGCAATTTGCCGGAATACTTACGGCCGATATTTCCCTTACCTGGCTGGAGAAATTTATCGATGGGATCAAAGTACTTGAAACAGGGTACGGATTTGTCATTACCAAAACCGGGACTATTGCATGTCATCCTAAAAAAGATATCATGCTGAACGAAACGATCTTCAGCGTTGCTGAAGCGCAAAACTCCCAACAGCTAAGAGATATAGGTAAGAATATGATCCGTGGAGAGGAGAGTTTTGCTGAAATGGAATACCGCAATATCAGCACCAATAAGTTGAGTTGGATTGCCTATGCACCCATATCCCTTAACGGTTGGTCCTTTGGAATTGTATTCCCGGTTGATGAGTTCATGGCTGACATTAATAACCTGTTTACTAATGTACTGATACTTTGTATCGGCGGATTAATCATCATCCTGATCATCATCATTCTGATTTCCCGTTCCATTACAAAACCGCTTCGTAGTTTAACACAAGCCTCCAGGAAGATTGCAAAGGGAAACTTTGAGGTGGAATTACCGGAGATCAATACCCGGGATGAAATGGAAGAACTGCATGATTCCTTTGTTTACATGCAGGAAAAATTGGCAGAATACATTGTGAACCTCAGGGAAACAACCTCCGCACGTGAAAAAATCGAAAGCGAATTACGGATTGCCCGGGAAATTCAGTTGGGAATGATCCCCCATTTGTTTCCTCCATTTCCGAATCTCTCGCAGATTGACCTGTTTGCCGTTTTACGACCTGCCAAAGAAGTGGGGGGTGATTTGTACGATTTCTTTCTTCTTGACGAAGACAGACTTTGTTTTGCTATTGGCGATGTATCCGGAAAAGGGGTTCCTGCCTCGCTGTTCATGGCCGTCACCCGGACTCTCCTGCGATCGGTTGCCGATAAAGGATTGTCCACAGCAAATTGGGTGAGTTCACTGAACAAATCGTTGTCCTATAACAATGAATCCAGTATGTTTGTAACCTTCTTTGTCGGCGTACTAAACATTCGAAACGGAAGGCTCGCCTACACCAATGCCGGTCATAATCCCCCGGTCATCATCCGGGAAAACGGAAAGGTACAAATGATGAAACTTGCCAGCTCTATTCCGATAGGCATCTTCGGAGATATGACATTTACCGAATCCTCCATAAACCTGGGAAAAGGCGACAAACTGTTCCTGTACACCGATGGAGTGACCGAAGCGGAAAATTGTTCCATGGTCCTTTATTCGGAGGAGCGGTTGCTGACCACCCTGGAAAAAAACAGCGGGGCAATACCGGAAGCACTCATTCACTCCGTGGAGGAAGATCTGACAAATCATGTATGCACCAATCCCCAATCGGATGATATTACCATGATGGCCATCGTCTATAATGAATAGTTTTCTATGCGGCTGAAAAGGGGAACCCTTCCGGGAGATCAGCTCAGCAGGAGGAGTACTGTTTCCCTTATGCGGGAAAAACGTGGGTTCCTGGATTAGCGTACCCCACGAACCGTTATTTGATCTCAAAGGATAACTTCCCGGTTTTCCCCTGTATTTGATCCGTGCATTTTTTATCCACAATTTCCTTGTCTTCTTTATCGATTGCTTTCACTTCCCAGTTATATATTCCCGGAGGAGCTTCATAGGGAATCGTGCCAACTGCTTTCCATAAATTCTCATCCGATTCCGGATCCGGTTGCAATTCAAGGACCGGCGCATCATAAGGAAACTCGACATTGTACAAACGTACCGATTTTACATCTTCCTTATTCCCTGAAAAGGTCAGAATAATCGTCACCTCATCCCCTACTGTTGGTTTTTCAGGGATTACTTCCACTTTTTTCAATGCAGGCTTTACACCCCAGACGAAGGAAACCATCAGGCTGCTTAAAACAAATAAAACCAGTTTCTTCATGGTATTAAATTTAAAGGTTCGTATTTCAACGGGAAAGGTAAAAATTTTTTCAATTGTCTGTTTCAACTCAAACCACATTCTTTTACCCGGTTATAATCTTCCCTGTTTTTTCTTAATGTTAAAGTTCATCTTTTAGGGATCATAAATCGCACTCTTTGTAGCAAGTCTTAGATAAAATGCTGATATTTGCTAAGAGCTACGAACAATAATCAATCTAATAAAACTTACTTATGTATAGAATACAGACCTTAAATGTTATTGATCCAAAAGGGCTGGAAATTTTCCCGGCCGGGGACTACGAGATCAGTGAACAGGCAGAAAATCCGGATGCCATTATTCTGCGTAGTTTTAAGATGCACGATTTGGAATTGCCAACCTCGTTAAAAGCTGTGGCACGTGCCGGTGCAGGAGTGAACAATATTCCTGTCGACCGGTGTACGGAAAAAGGGATCGTGGTTTTTAATACGCCGGGAGCCAATGCCAACGGTGTAAAAGAGCTGATCATTGCCGGTTTGTTGCTTTCATCACGTGATATTGTGGAATCCCTGAGTTGGGCAAAATCATTAATTGGCAAAGGAGAGGAAGTTCCCGCGCTGATCGAAAAGGGGAAAAAACAATTTGCCGGCCAGGAAATCAAAGGAAAAACACTGGGAGTAATCGGATTGGGAGCCATCGGTGTTTTGGTTGCCAATGCTGCCCAGGCCCTGGGAATGAAGGTTCTGGGGTACGATCCCTATATGTCGGTTAAACAGGCTTTGCGACTGAGCAGCAACGTGAAGTGGACTCAGGAAGCGAAAATGTTATTTGCTGAAGCGGACTATATAACGCTCAATCTACCCTTGTTAAAGGAAACTAAAGAGTATATCGACAAAGAAAAAATCTCCATGATGAAGCAAGGAGTCCGGATCCTGAACTTTGCCAGAGGAGGACTCGTAAAAAATGCCGATCTTGCACATGCCCTTGAGTCAGGAAAAGTACTCCGCTATGTCACTGATTTTCCTGATGAAGAGATACTGAAAATGAAGAATACTATCGCCATTCCCCACCTGGGAGCATCTACAGCCGAATCGGAAACCAATTGCGCAGTCATGGCTGTCGACCAGGTACGCGAATACCTTGAAAACGGAAATATCATAAACTCCGTGAATTTCCCTCAGGCCGAAATGGATCGCAACGGGGGAGCCCGGATCTTAATTGCCAATAAAAATATTCCGAATATGGTCAGCCAGATATCTTCCGTACTGGCTCATGAAAATGTGAATATCAGCAATATGTTAAACAGAAACAAAAATGAAATAGCCTACAATATTATCGATGTGGACAGATCCACCCTTGATGATTCAATCCGGGAAAAACTACAAAACATAGAAGGGGTTTTTATGGTGAGAATATTGTCCTTCTGAAAATATTCCGTATTCAAAAGAGGAATCTTTTACAGGATTCCTCTTTTTTATTATTTTTGGCATCCAATGTTTAAAAGGAAATCAAAAAACAGATAGAACAATGAATACTTCATTAGCAAAAAAAGCCGCTGATAATATCCGCATCCTTTCAGCGGCAATGGTTGAAAAGGCAAAATCAGGGCACCCCGGGGGAGCTATGGGGGGAGCCGACTTTATACACATCCTTTATTCTGAGTTTCTAACCTATGATCCCTCGGATATGGAATGGATTAACCGTGACCGGTTTTTCCTAGACCCGGGGCATATGTCACCAATGTTGTATAGCGTCCTGGCCCTGGCAGGAAGATACAGTCTGAGTGATCTGGCTAATTTCCGCCAATGGAAAAGCGTAACCCCTGGCCATCCCGAACTGGATGTAAAACGGGGCGTGGAAAACACCTCAGGACCCCTGGGTCAGGGACATGTAATTGCTGTGGGTGCTGCCATTACCGAACGTTTCCTGGTCCAACGTTTTGGCGAGTGGATGGCCCATAAAACCTATACCTTTATTTCCGACGGGGGAATCCAGGAAGAGATCTCACAGGGAGCAGGCCGGATTGCCGGATTTCTGGGGCTCAGCAACCTGATCATGTTTTATGATTCCAACGATATTCAGCTTTCAACGGATACAAACGCGGTTACCAATGAAAATACTGCCCTGAAATACCAGGCCTGGGGATGGAATGTCTTATCCATCAACGGAAATGACCCGGATGCCATCAGAAATGCACTGAAAACGGCTCATAAAGAACGGGAAAAACCTACACTTATCATTGGGAAAACGATCATGGGGAAAGGAGCAGTGACAGAAGATAATACCAGCTTCGAAAAACAGAATGCAACCCATGGAATGCCGCTAAGCGGTGCAGGAGCATCGTTCGCCAAAACCATAGCCAACCTGGGCGGTGATCCTGAAAATCCGTTTATGTTTTTCGATGAAGTAAAAAAATTATACAAAGAACGGGAAACCGAATTAGTAAAAAACGCTCAGGCCAAAAAAGCAGAACAGGCAAAATGGGAGTCAGAAAATCCGAAACTGGCAGCCAAACTGAAAAGATTCTTCTCAAAAGAGGCTCCTGATTTTGATTTTTCAGAAGTCATCCAGAAAGATAACTCCGCCACAAGGAGTGCTTCGGGAGCAGTGCTGGGAACCATGGCAGGCAAGGTTGAAAACCTGATTGTAGCTTCAGCGGATCTCAGCAATTCCGATAAAACCGATCAGTTTCTGAAGAAAACCACTGCTTTCACCAAAGGCGATTTCAGCGGCGCTTTTCTGCAGACCGGGGTTTCGGAGCTTACCATGGCCAGTCTTATGAACGGCATGGCCCTTCACGGAGGAGTGATCCCCGTATGTGCCACCTTCTTCGTATTCTCGGATTACATGAAACCGGCTGTTCGCCTGGCAGCCCTCATGGAACTTCCGGTCAAATATGTATGGACTCACGATGCCTTCCGGGTAGGCGAAGACGGACCAACCCATCAGCCTGTAGAACAGGAAGCACAGATACGGTTGCTTGAAAAACTGAAAAACCACCATGGTAAAAACAGCATGTTGGTGCTGCGCCCTGCCGATGTACACGAAACAACCGTAGCCTATAAAATGGGATTTGAAAATACCAAAACACCCACGGCCTTTATTCTTTCCCGCCAGAATATTAATAACCTTCCGGCAAAAGGAAATCCCTATCAACAGGCATTACAAGCCACAAAAGGAGCCTATGTTGTTGAAGATTGCAAAGGAATGCCCGATGTTGTTCTTCTTGCCAGTGGCTCTGAAGTTTCAACGCTGGTAGACGGCGCTGCTTTGCTCCGTGAAAGAAACGGGTTGAACGTACGCGTTGTCTCGGTGCCTTCGGAAGGAGTCTTCAGGAATCAGCCCGAAGCCTACCAAAAAGCCATACTCCCTGACGGTGTCAAACGATTCGGACTAACAGCCGGTATACCGGCAACCCTGGAAGGACTTACCGGTGAAAACGGAAAAGTATGGGGATTAAATACATTTGGGTACTCTGCTCCTTACAAGGTCCTGGATGAGAAACTGGGCTTTACCGGTGAGAATGTATACAATCAGGTCAAAGAGATGCTTGCCTGATCAATGAAGAAGGGGGTTCACCTCTCTCCATTCACATCCCGACCGATTGCAGCCATGCCTCAGCCATCAGCTGGCACCCTGCCATCGAAGGATGTACCCCATCTTCGGTCCAGAAAACAGGAGGTGCTACGGTAGCAGCTTCCGTAAAGATTTTCTGATAAGGAACCCAGGTAGCTTCAAATTCCTCCGCAATGCGGGCTGCTATATCCTGATACCGGCTGAAAGGCTCGATCCAGCTTTCATCGACAGCCTGGGTATCCGGCAAAATAAACGGCTCACAAATAACCAGTTTAACATTGGGCAGGACTTCAATCGTCTGATTCAGCAAGGCACGAAAATCCCTTTCGTAGATTTCAGGAGTACCGTCATAAAAACCATTCCGTTTGTGCCAGTAATCATTTACGCCTATCAGAATACTCAACACATCGGGTTTCAGATTCAGACAATCCTTCTGCCAACGCTCAGCCAGCTGATACACTTTGTTGCCGCTAATACCCCTGTTATAAATAACCAGCTCCCTGGCAGCCAGCTTTCGTAATAATTCAGAAGCAGCGATGAATGCATATCCGGCACCAAAGGACCGGATATAATTCGGAAGTTCCAGCCTTTTATCCCTGCCGGCATCCGTAATGGAATCCCCCTGAAAAAGAACAACATCTTTCTCAGAAAAAAAACTTCCGGAGGATTTCTCTTTCTGACCGGATGAAACACAGGATGAAACCAGGGCAGGAATACTTGCCAGCGCAGCAACACCCACTGCCGATTTGGTTAAAAAATTACGTCTTGAAAAGTTCATGGTTCGTTGGATTTTTTATTTGAATCTGTTAAAATACAATTCATACCAGGACTGCTCTTATTTGTTTGACAGCAATTTATCAGCCATTGCATCCGCCAGTTTTACCAGTTCTTCTTTGCAGGTTGATTTTAAAGCCCCCTTCTCTTCAACCGGTTCGTGAACCAGCTCCCAATTCATTTTTTCTGCAAACTCCTTCAGGTTTTTAACGCCCCCCCCACTCCAGGAATAATTACCGAAAAGACCCAGATAATGATTCTTGGGAGCCATGTGCAGAAGAGTGGAAAGCAACATCTCAACGGGCGGTAAAGCTGAACCGTTGTAAGCCGGACTACCGATTATACATCCTTTGTACTTAAAAATATCGTTGATCAGATAGGAAGCATGTGTTTTCGAAGCATCGTAAACCCGTATATTCTTAATTCCCCGTACGGCAAGCTGCCGGGCAATCACTTCTGCCATTTTCCGGGTATGACCATACATAGAACCATAGATGATACTTACTCCCTCATCCGTTTCATAGGAACTCCATTTGTTGTAACGGGCCAGGATCCAATCGATGTGTGATCTCCACACCGGTCCGTGTGTGGCCCCAATGATCCGTATATCCAAAGGTTCCAGTTTGGTGAGTGCCCGCCGGGTATGAGGGCAATATTTCCCGACAATATTGGTAAAATAACGCATGCTCTCGGCCTCATAGAAATCCAGGTTGATCTCATCATCAAAAACGCCGCCATCCAGCGTACCAAAACTGCCAAAAGCATCCCCCGAAAAAATGATCTTATGTTTCTTTTCGTAGGTAACCATCGTCTCAGGCCAGTGAACCATGGGAATCATGTAAAAACTGAGGTTGCACTGCCCCAGGTCCAGGGAATCCCCCTCGTTAACAAGCAGATAATTCTCCGGTTTGAAATAAAAATTCTCAATCAGCGGGAATGTTTTTTTATTTCCTACCAGCTGACAATCCGGATAACGCGACCGGACCGCCCTGATTGCTCCCGAATGATCAGGCTCCATATGATTGATGATCAAATAATCAACCTTTCTCTCCCCGAGAAGCTCTTCTATGGTATCAAGGTAATCATCGATAAACTGACGCTCTACCGTGTCAATCAAAGCTATTTTCTCATCTATAATTAAATAGGAATTATAGGAAATTCCATAGGGAAGAGGCCACAGGTTTTCAAACAAATGGGTACGCCGGTCATTGAAACCCAGAAAATAGATGCTATCGGTAAGTCTGACAGGATTCATACGTAAAAATTTATGGTTTTTTGTTTAAATACGAAAGTAATGATTTTAATTGAAAGATTATCGGTGAACAAGCTAATCAGAAATGAGAAAATAGTGTAAGTATCACAAAATATCTATATTTTTGCTCCTAAAAAACAGGCGGATGCCATTGAAAACAAGAAATAAATTAATGCTCTTCCCCAAAATCGGAAAAATAATTATTGTTGTTTTTGCCATTGCTTTTATCATCACCGGACTGCAGGCCTGGAAGTTGTTTCGATACATTTTTGCTGAAAACGTTATACAGGACTATATTCTTATCATTCCTGAGGAAGCAACCTTCGAACAGGTTACAGACAGCCTGGAAATCCATGAGGTTCTGGTCAGTTACAAAGCATTCCGATGGGTTTCAAAAAAGAAAGAATACCCCGACCTGATCAAGCCGGGTCGTTATCTTCTCAAACAGGATATGAATACAAACGAACTGGTGAACATGCTCCGGATTGGCAATCAGGAGCCTGTAAACATCACTTTTTCAAATATCCGTTTCAAAGAAGACTTTGCAGCCGCGATAAGCCGGTACATAGAAGCCGATTCTGCTGAGATTCTCCGCTTGTTTCACGACACGGCGCTCATCCGAAAGTTCGGATTTACTTCGGAAACCTTCCCGGTCATGTTTATTCCGAACACCTATGAAATGTACTGGACCACCTCCCCCTCTGAGTTTGCCCGTAGGATGAAGATTGAATACACCCGTTTCTGGAATGAGACACGGACAGCCAAAGCCGGACAACTTGGGCTGACACCTGTGGAGGTTTCTATTCTGGCTTCCATTGTTCAGGAAGAAACCATTAAAGAAGAGGAAAAACCGGTGGTTGCCGGATTGTATCTGAACCGCCTGAAACGGGGTATTGCCCTTCAGGCAGATCCGACCATTAAATATGCCCTCGGGAACTTTGAAATACGGCGTGTTCTAAACGGCCATCTTACCATTGATTCACCGTACAATACCTATAAATATGCAGGCCTCCCTCCCGGGCCGATTAACTTCCCGGAGATCTCCTCCCTTGAGGCAGTCTTGCATTATGAAGACCACAATTATCTGTATATGTGCGCCAGGGAAGACTTCTCAGGGTATCATCGTTTTGCAAGCACCCTTGCGGAACACAACCGGAATGCGCAACTTTACAGGCAGGCACTCAACAGGAATAAAATATACAATTAACACAGCGCAGCGTTGAGACAACAAGTATGAAAAGTTTTGATTTTCCCTGGGGACATTCAAAAAGATACAACGCGTTTCCAGCATCTTTCAGATTGCAATTTCAGGAACGCGTCCAAAAGATTTCCGTGGATGCCGGCTTTACCTGTCCCAACCGGGATGGCACCAAAGGCACCGGGGGGTGTACCTATTGCAACAACCATGCGTTCAGTCCTCCTTATTGTCATCCTGCTGAAAGCATAAGCAGTCAGCTTCAAAAAGGCATCGTTTTTTTCTCCGGGAAGTACCCCTCGATGCATTTTCTTGCCTATTTTCAATCCTACAGCAACACCTATGCTCCCCTGGATATCCTCAAAAAAAGATACGGCGAAGCACTCCGGCACCCGAAAGTGGTCGGTCTGGTGATAGCAACCCGTCCCGATTGCCTGGAACCGGAAGTCCTGGATTATCTGGCAGACCTGTCCCGCTCCTGCTATATCATGCTCGAGTTGGGTATCGAGTCACATCTGGATGCAACCCTCGAAAAAATCAACCGTTGTCATACCTTTCAGGAATCGGTCTTTACGCTGAAAGAAACACGGCGCCGGGGAATCCGTACCTGTGCCCATATGATCCTGGGACTTCCCGGTGAACAAAAGGAACAGTTCCTGGACCAGGCAAAAGCTGTCTCCCGGTTGCCGGTTGATAACCTCAAACTCCATCAACTGCAAATTCATAAAGATACGCTCCTTGAAAAACAGTACAGGGAGTCTCCCGGTGATTTTCATTTGTTCTCAGCTGACGAATACACCGAACTGGTCGTTGACTATCTGGAACGGCTGAATCCCGGAATTATCGTGGAACGCTTTATCAGCCAGGCTCCTCCTGAATGGCTCGTAGCTCCCCGATGGGGAATAAAAAATTATGCCTTTGTAGACCGGGTAAACAAAAAACTCGAAGAACGGAATACCTGGCAGGGACACCTCTATGATTCCTGATTGCTTTGCTGGATACACCATCCGGAAAATCTCTTTTGAGAAAATCACGAACCAAACAGTTGTTGTATCAGATCTTCCCGCTTCATAAAGCGTAATGCACGGACAATGGAGTTCCTGTACTCGTTTTTGTACCAGAAAAAAAACTGCCGTTGATCCAGTTTTTCTTTTCTGCTCCGGGCAGTAACCACTTTTTCCATGGTATAGGGATGGTATCCGGAGTAATAAATGACCGTAGCCAAAGTCATAGGTGTAGGAGTAAAATCCTGTACCTGTTCCAGTTGAAGACCCAGTTTTTTTGCTTCCACAGCCAGAACGGCCATATCTTCCAGGGTACAGCCCGGATGACCCGAAATAAAATAAGGAACAACCTGTTGATTCAGGTTTGCTTGTTTACTGATTGTATCAAACTCCTGTTTGAATTTCCTGAAAAGAGCAAAGGAAGGTTTTCTCATGATTTTCAGCACTTCATCCGATGTATGTTCCGGAGCCACTTTCAACCGGCCGGACACATGGTTGCTGACAACCTCCCTGAGGTAAGCCTGGTTATTCGCATCGGTTTCCTGACGCCCGGTTTTCGCCAGAAGCATGTCATACCGGATTCCACTGCTGATAAAAACGTTTTTAACGCCCTGAATTCTGCTGACTTTCCGGTAAAGATCCAGCATGGGCTTCGGATTTATATCGAGATTTTTACATATGGATGGAAATATACAGGAAGGACGCTTACACGTGGCGCACATTTCCTGATCGATTCCTTTCATTTTATACATATTGGCAGACGGTCCTCCCAGGTCACTTATGTGTCCTTTGAAATCAGGCATCTGTGTTATTGATTTCACTTCTTCCAACACCGATTTTTCGGAACGGCTTGAAATAAATTTTCCCTGATGAGCCGAAATGGTACAAAACGTACACCCTCCGAAGCATCCACGGTGGATATTCACGGAATGGCGGATCATCTGGTAAGCCGGTATCGGTTCCTTGTTAAAATAACGCGGATGGGGCAGCCGGGTGAAAGGCAGGGCGTAAATTCTGTCGGCTTCTTTTTCTGAAAGCGGAGGCCAGGGGGGATTCACCACCAGTTTCCTGTTGCCGGTCCCCTGAATCAGCTTCCGGGCATGCACCTTGTTTGATTCCTCCTCGATGTGCTTGAAATTGCGGGCAAAGACCTTTTTATCCTGCAGGCACGCTTCATAGGAAGCCAGTTCCAGTTCATGCCATCCCGGATTGGTTGCATACTTATTTCCCTGCGGAACCATGAAAGCCGTTTGGGGAATGTTCGTCAGGTTTTTTACCGGCACTCCTTTCCGGACCAATCTGACAAACTGAACCAATGATTTTTCACCCATACCGTAAAAAAGCAGATCTGCCTTCGTATCTACCAGAATACCGGGCATCAGTGTATCTGACCAGTAATCGTAATGGGCCAGCCTCCGCATGGAAGCCTCAATGCCCCCAATGATGAGCGGAATATCGGGATAGAGCTTTTTCAGGATCTTCGAATAGGTGAGGGTGGCATAATCAGGACGATATCCTGCCCTGCCTCCCGGTGTGTAAGCATCATTGGAACGTTTGCGCTTATTGGCTGTATAGTGATTGACCATCGAATCCATGCAGCCTGCCGTGATGGCAAAAAACAGATTGGGACGCCCCAGCTTTTTGAAATCGCGCAGGTCATCCTGCCAGTTGGGCTGAGGAACAACCGCTACTTTCAATCCTTCCGTTTCCAGAACCCTGCCGATAACCGCTGCTCCAAAAGAAGGATGATCCACATAGGCATCTCCGGAAAAGAGAATGACATCCGCCCGCTCCCACCCCCTCATCTCCATCTCCTTACGGCTCGTGGGAAGCCAGTCGGTTATCGTATAGCCTGCATAATCCATCGTTTTTCCCTTCCGGTCATTGTAATTCCGCTAAGATAGCAAACTTAATGGTTATTGCTTAAGCCGTTGAGGGGAGGTTGTATAGAAGGATTGCCTATGCATCCTGAACGGTTTCGATATATATTCACTTGCTGTTTCATTTTTTTCGGACTGAAAGCCCGCTTCTACTGTTCTTCGGGCTGAAAGCCCGGGTTATTTCAGCCCGGGGCAACACTCCGGGTTAAATGACGATCCTACAACTTCGCCCTGAAAGGGCAGGTTAATATCATACCGCAGGGGTAAGCTGCCCTTTCAGGGCGGAATTCATGACTTGTTCTGTTTCCCGGGGCGTTGCCCCAGGCTGAATTAATTTGCCCTTTCAGGGCATTGTTTCCTGCAATCCTTCGGAATTTTATCATTGATTGTAATTCAGGAATCTTCATGCAGTGTTTTTCAGTTATTTAATATCAAGATGGGGATCTTTGTTCTTTTCAACCAGTTATTGCCCGGTTATCCCCTATGATTTCGTCTCCGCGTCGGATTAAGGTACCTCATGAGCTTGTTATTCATCTGTCTAAATCACTGACAAACAAACATCCCGGAGAGTCGATTCTTCATACAGCGTAAAAAAAGATCCCTTTTTATACCGGAATATCCCCAATGATAGCTATTTTTATCAGTATCAATACGGGCATGAATGGATCTGGGAAAACCAAAAGACATCCTTAAAGGCACTTCTGAACTCACCAATTTCGGAGGGGAGTACTTTGCCAAATTCCTGATGTATATGCTTCGGTTCAGGAAGCTGAACAGGATATACGAAAAGGTAAGCGACAAAGAAGGCATTGATTTCATCGATGAGATCATTCGGATTCTTGAGATCAATTTTGAATACGACGACAATGAACTGAAACGGATTCCTGTTGAAGGACCTGTCATTGTGATATGCAACCACCCTTTTGGCGGTCTGGATGGGATCCTTATGATCAAACTGTTGTTAAAGATACGGTCCGATGTCCGGGTTTTGTCGAATCACGTACTTAAAAAAATTGAACCCATTTCCGGATATTTTCTTGCCGATAATCCATTTGAAACAATCGATGGCCCGGAACAGGAAGAAAAGGGAAGTTTAAAGGTACATCAACACCTGCAGAACGGCGGCATTCTCTGTATTTTTCCTTCAGGAGAATACAGCAGTTACGACACGTTCAGCAACATCTCCGACAGGCAGTGGCGGTATCCGATCATCAAATTTATCAAAAAAGCCCATGTCCCTGTGGTACCCGTTCATTTTCAGGGGTCCAACAGCAGATTGGTGAACGTGATCAGCAAAATATACCCCGGTTTCAAAGGGATCAAGCTTCCGACCGAACTACTGAACAAACGAAATAAAATCATTAAAGTCAGAATAGGAAACCCCATAAGCCTTGCAGACCAGGAACGGTTTACCGATATCTATCAGTACGGAAGATACCTCCGGGCCAAAACATACAGCCTGGAGACCCAGACCAACCTGGAAGTGAAAAGATTCTTTAATTACTCGATGAAACCCCGAACGAAACCTGAGGAAATTGCCCAACCAGTGGCAAAAGAGTTATTACTGCACGAGATTGAGGCAATCAGAAAGGATTATACGCTATTTAATCTCCGGAATTATACCGTGTACTGTGTACCTTCGAAGCAAATTCCTCATATTCTGAATGAAATCGGAAGGTTGCGGGAACAGACCTTTCGTGATGTGGGCGAAGGAACCAATCGTGCAATCGATATTGATGAATTTGACCTCTATTACCATCAGATGTTCATCTGGGATGACCAGGAACAAAGACTGGTAGGAGCCTACCGGATCGGAATGGGACACACCATTCTGCGGCAGTTTGGCAAACGCGGTTTCTATTTTACCAGTTTATTCAGGGTCTCCGATGCCTTTACCGGAACCCTCAAACAAAGCCTCGAACTGGGACGGTCGTTCGTTGTTAAGGATTATCAGCGTAAACCGATGCCCCTCTTCCTGCTTTGGAAAGGAATTCTCTATTTCCTGCTGAAAAATCCGGAATACCGGTATATGATCGGACCGGTAAGCATAAGCAACAACTACTCAAAGATCTCCAAAGACCTGATCATCTCCTTTATTCTGAAAAACTATTTCGACTGGGACATAGCCCCCATGATCCGGCCCAGAAACCGGTATCGTGTGAAAGCTGATAATCCCAACCTGAACATCCTGATGGATACCATGGAAAAGGATATCAACAAACTGGACAAAACCATCAGCGACCTGGATGAATTAAATACCGGACTTCCGGTGTTGCTGAAAAAATACATCAAGCTCAACGCCAAAATCATCGGATTCAATGTGGACCCGAAATTCAACAACTGCCTCGACGGACTGATCATCCTCGATGTCTACGATGTCCCCAAAAACATTATCGAGTCACTTTCCAAAGAGATCAACGACGGCTCCCTGCTCGAACGGTTCTACTCAAACCGGGAGACAGAAAGATAAAACTTCCGATAGAATTCCTTCCGGATGGAATTCTTTCAACAACAACAACTAAGTTTAGTTTTTCAGGGAATAAAGGATATTATGGCTTCATCTTCAGATAGAGGTTGCTGTCGCCATAGCTCAGGAAGCGGAAGTCATGTTGAAGGGCATAGTCGTATACTTTTCGCCAGTCGTCGCCCAGGAAAGCAGCAATGAGCAATAAGAGGGTGCTTTTCGGCTGGTGAAAGTTGGTGAGCATCCCGTTGATGATTCTGAACCGGTAGCCCGGAACAATGATCAGTTGGGTTGAAAAATCCAGGGTTTCCAGCCGGTTTCTTTCGAGATAGGCTATGATCTGCAGAAGCGCCTCTCCCGGTTCAATCCGGATATCTTCTTCATAGGGTTCCCACTGGGAGACGTGAAAGGGTCCCTTCCCGGTTTTGTCGTTTACAAACTGAACCCCCAGCCAGTACAGACTTTCAAGGGTACGTACGGAGGTTGTGCCCACTGCCACAACCGGTTTATTGTGCCGGAGCAACCTCTTCAGGAAACGCAGGGTCACCCCAACCGTTTCGTTGTGCATTTCATGTTGGGCAACGGTTTCTGATTTCACCGGCTGAAAGGTTCCTGCACTTACATGGAGGGTTATCTCTTCTGTTTGAATTCTTTTTTCATGGACCTCTTTCAGCGCCGCTTCTGTAAAATGGAGTCCGGCCGTAGGGGCCGCTACCGACCCTTTAATTTTTGCATAGACGGTCTGATACCGGGTGCTGTCAATTTCTTCCGATTCCCGGTTCAGGTAAGGGGGTATGGGAATGATTCCCGACAAATCCAGAATTTCGCCAAAGGTGTACTCCTTATCCCACTCAAAACGGATGATCGCCTGGGATCCCTCTTTTCTTACCTGCTCAGCAGTCAGGGTTACCGGATGCTCCCGGCCGAATATTTTTTTCAGTTTCCCTGACTTCCATTTTTTGGCATTTCCCACCAGGCAACGCCATTCAACCCTGCCGGTTTGGCCGAATATCTGTTCATAACCGGACGGTTCATGGGGTTCCAGACAAAAAATCTCAATTCGCGCCCCGGTTTCCTTTCGGAAAAAAAGACGGGCCCAGACTACCTTGGTATTGTTAAAAACCATGAGGGTACCAGGAGGCAACAAGGCAGGGATACGATGAAAAACCGTTTGGGTGATCTCCCCGTCTTTCCAGACCAGCAGTTTTGCGTTACTCCTCACCTCAAGAGGATATCTGGCAATACGCGAACCGGGAAGTTCGTAATTATAATCGCTGGTTTTTATTTTACCAACTGTATCACTGATATTTTCTGTATGGTTTTTCATTTTCAGGGAAGCAAAAATAATTCAAACTTTCGCATACCCAAAATATTATACCTTTGCAAAAAAAAAGAGAGCATGGTACAGGTAGGCGATAAAGTGCGTTTTCTGAACGATGTAGGCGGGGGCATCGTAACATCGGTCATCAACAACAAACTGGTTCATGTTGAAAACGAAGATGGGTTTGAAATACCAACCCTGGTTTCAGAACTGGTAGTTATCGAATCGTCAGCAACAGACTATGAAAAACGCAACCCGGAAGAAATAAAAGCACAACCGGCTGAGAAAACAAAAGAAGTTCCACAGCCCCGGATAGTGGAAGGAAAAGATGCACCCTCCTTCTACCTGGCTTTTGCACCCCGGGATCCGAAAAATCTGGTTGGCAGGGAGATGGAAGCATGGCTGATCAATGACAGCAACTTCACGGTTCTTTTCAACTATTCCCACAAGAGGGAAGAATCCTGCAAAAGCATTGTGGCAAATATTCTTAACCCCAACTCCCGAACTTTACTGGAGGAAATTACACCCCCTGATCTGTCTGATTTACCGGCATTCACATTTCAACTGATCTATTTTACCGGAGAAGCAAAGCAACTATATCCACCCGTTATAAAAGAGATGAAGATTAATCCGGTAAAATTTTACCGGGAAGCAACCTTTGCAGAAAACGATTTTTTTGATACCCCTGCATGGCTTCTTCCGGTTCTGGAAAACCAGCCGGGTAAAGAACTGGATACCCTGAGCGAATCGGATATTCAGAACCTTCTTTCGGCGAAGGAACCGAAGGAACAGCCGGAAAAAAAACCAGGGGTGCGGAAAAGGGACCAGGAACTGGTGGAAGTGGATCTGCACATCCATGAACTGATAGACAATACAAGCGGACTCACGAATCAGGAAATACTTGAAATTCAACTCGACCGGTTTAAATCGGAAATGGAACAGGCCATCCGGAATCGCGTGAAACGCATTGTGTTTATCCACGGAGTGGGCAAAGGAACCTTAAAAACCGAAATTATGAACGAGTTGAAAAAATCCTACCGGAAATATTATGTCCAGGACGCCTCCTTTCAGGAATACGGCTATGGAGCTACCCTGATCATCCTCAGGAAATAAAAACATTGTTCAGTGTTGATCAGTGTAGATCAATATTGATTCATGGATCCTGTTGTCAGTTGTCAGTTGTCGGTTGTCGGACAGACAGACAGTTATCCTTTGCCGTTGGCTTTAGCCAACGGATTAAAGGCAGCAAATAAACCCGGGGCTTCAGCCCCATTTTTTTGTTAATGTGCTTAAATTCGTGAGACAGCTCGCTGAATCTTGCTTCTAAAGAAGTTTTGTGCACGGATATTTTTTATCTTGTGTTGTTAGGAGCACGATTCCGCAAGGCGACGTAGCCCGTCTGACTGGTGCAGCTAGAGAGCCGTAGCGTTCTCACGCCCATGCGCCAGACCGCATTTTTTTAGGTTGAGGAATTCCGACTGTGTCGGAATTATTGATCCATTGTTAATTCTGAACCAGAAACGTGAGAAAAATGCTTACGCCCTTAAAGGGCTTTTCAGGAGGGGGTTTTGATATAACCGGGCGTTGCCCGGCCCTGATGCTGAAGCCCTTACAGGGCTGAAATGAAAAAGTTGTCGTTGTTACTACTGAGACAGAACCATGACAACACGAAGCGGACAACAATGACAACAAGTAACCTATTGATTTTCATTTATCTTCAATGATCCTTTCTGATCTATATTGATTCTATTGAATTGATCTTGTTTTCATCAACGCGAGCGCAGCGAGTGGACAACTACGACAACGATGACAACTTCTTTCTATGACAACGCGAAGCGGACAACATTGATCCATATTGATCCATCTCATTGATCTTCCTGATCCTTTTTGTATCTTTGCAGTGGCAGGCCGTTCTATCGCTCTTCGCCTTCTGGCGGAGGGAGGAAAGTCCGGGCACCACAGGGCACCATGCTTCCTAACGGGAAGATCTCCGAAAGGGGATAACCACGTAACAGAAAAAAACCGCTTGCTGAGGTTTCGGTAATTGTGTGAGCAAGCTCACCTTCGCTGAAGCTTCGGTGAGCAAGGGTGAAAAGGTGGGGTAAGAGCCCACCGGTGGCGATGGCGACATCGCCAGCCGTACGCTTCATGGGGTGCAAGGCCATGTATACTCCGGTAAGAATACCAAAGTGGCCCGCTTTGATCCGATAAAAATCGGAGCCGGAGGGGGTAGGCTGCTCAGATTCCGTCAGCAATGACGGAACAAGATAAATGATAGAAATCCCGGGAAACCCCGGGATACAGAACCCGGCTTACAGGCCTGCTTTTTAGTGAGACTTAAAAAATAACCCGCTCCGGCGGGTTATTTTTTTTAGTCGAACTAATCCCGATAACCTGTCACGACAAATACATAAGTGTTGTAATATCGGGATAGATGATAAACCCGGAAAAATAAATTAATACTGAAACCGATCAAATTAAAGGATACCCGCCTCAAGCGGGTTATTCTTTTTAGTCGAACTTATCCCGATAACCTGTAACGACAAAACTACAAGGGTTGTTCTACCGGGATCACCCGTCGAGCCAGTTTTTGAAGTTGGCTACCTTATCCCGGCTTACAATCAAGGATTGTTGTCCGGGGGTTGACAGCTTTATTTTCAGACGGTTTTTTGAGTAGACGACAATATCGGTTATGGCATTGCGGTGAATGATATGCTGGCGGTTGATACGGAAGAAAAGCCCCGGATCCAGGATTTCCCCCAACTGATCCAGCGAATAATCAACAATGTATATTTTCGCATCCCTGGTACAGAGGTTCGTGGTTTTCTCCATGCTGAAGAAATAGTTGATATCTTCTGTTCGTACCGACCGCAGGTGTTCACCCACTTTTATAACAAAACGGTTTTTGTAGGGTTTTTCCAGCATTTGCCTGACATTGCGTATTATCTCATCCTTAAGGGCAGGTATACGGGTCTCCTCACGGTAAAGTCTCCGGTATTTTTCTATGGCTGCTTTCAATTCAGAAAAATCAATGGGCTTGAGAAGATAATCCACGCTGTTCACCTTAAAAGCCCGGATGGCATATTCCTGATAGGCCGTGGTAAAAACCACCGGCGTTTCAACGCTCACCTGACTGAATATATCAAAACACAACCCGTCAGCCAGTTGAATATCCATAAAGATCAGGTCGGGTCTGGATTCCGTCTGCAATCTGGAGACCACATCCTTCACGGAATCCAAAACCTTCATGATTTCTATGGATGCATCGTATTGCTGCAGCAAATCAATCATTCGTTCCGCCGCAGGCTGTTCATCCTCTACAATCAATACTCTCATTCAGCAACTCAGTAATTCAGTAATTCAGTAACTCAGTAATCATAGGTATCTTCACCATAAAATACGCCTCATTATTCTCCACAATCACAGGATTAGAGGTAAAAAGTTCATACCGTGAATGGATGTTTTTCAATCCGATGCCGCTGCTTTTGCCTGCCTGCTTCTTTTTTACATTGTTCCGAACCACCAGGTATCCGTTATTTTCAGAAAAAATCTCCACGTAAAGCGGAAACTCAGCGGATACAATGTTGTGTTTAATGGCATTCTCAACGAGCATCTGCAAAGAGAGAGGTATAATATACCGGTTCTTTTCACCTACCTCAACCGTTACCTTAAGGTTCTTTCCAAACCGTATTTTTTGCAGGAATATGTACGATTCCAGGAATTCCAGCTCTTTTTCCACAGGTACGATTTCATTGTCTTTTTGTTCCAGCACATAGCGGTACACCTCCGACAATTTTCTGGTAAATTCGATGGCTTTGTCTGGTTCTTTTCTTATCATTGAGGTAATCGCATTCAAGCTGTTAAAAAGAAAATGGGGATTAACCTGGTTTTTCAGTGTTTCATACTGCAGGCTGAGTTGTTCACGTTTCAGCTGTTCCTGTGCCACAGCTGCTTTTTTCCAGTTGACAAAAAAGAGGATTGCATTGGTGATCAGCATGGATAGTATCAGAAAAAACAAGGTTACTTTAACCATGAACAAAACATTCTCAAAAAGAATCTCATCGGTAATCCGTTCCCGGTTAAACCATGCAAAAATGAGGATAAACAAAGCCACCACCGCGAGACAATACCCTATGGTGAAGAGCAGCTGCCAGGCAATGCGTTTGCCGGGATTCTGCAACCACGGATATTTGCGGTCAAGCCACCCTATTATATGGAAGATGCCCAGTGCCATGGCTCCACCGATCATCAATGCATAAAGGGAGTTGGAAAGGAAGATCTTCCAGGTAAATTCACGAATCGGCAATTCGAACAGGGTGATCGCATTTCCGATGAGAATCATCAGAATACATATCAGAATGCCTTTGCGGATAAGCCTTGGGTTAAACCTCATTTTTGTTATGGTAAAACGTTTTGGCATAAAGGTACGCAAAATATGGCTGGATGGATCCGGCAGCTATTCCGGAATGCGTCCATTATTGATTCAACTTATCCAGTTCTGCCTGGTTTATTTTTTTTCCCCAGTCAGGAGATAGGGAAGACTCCGGTTGAAAGCAATCAAATTTTTCTTTGGCTTTTTCAAAGAAAGGTTTTGCTGCTCCTGCTCCCCCACCGAATGCCTCCGGCATATTCAGGGTAATTATTCCGCGCAGATAATAACTGCGCGGATTTTCCGGGTTCATTTCGATGGCCTTATCAATGGCTCCGTTAAGCAGCGCTATATATTCCATGCCGCGGCCCATGGGGTCTACCGTGATCCTTGACGGATAAAGGAATGCCTGCAAGGCATAGAGCTCCGACTCATCGGGAGCCAGATCAAATGCTTTGTCAAGAAAACCCTGAGCCTTATCCAGCAGAGGATCTTTTTGGGTTGTTTCCTGCTCCTGATAACTGATCAGAATATACGCATAAGCAGCATAATACAGGGGCAGCCATTGATCCGGCTCATTCAGGCTGATCCGCTCAAAGGTGTTGGCAGCTTCCAGTAATCCCTGTGGATTCTCGTTGCGGTTCATTTTCTCGATGGTTTGTTTCATCGCTTCCTCATACCGGGTTCCCTGAAATCCAGAGACCAGGAAGAGGGAAATCATCAAAAATGCATACCGTGTTTTCATCTCATTATAATGGTTAATTGTTAAAGGGAAACTCCTATAAAATTATAATATTACTTGTATGGGAATAAGTTCATTCATGGTCGTTTCATAATCCTTCTTTCTCTTTATAACTGAATCGATACAAGCAGTACGGCCATTCGCTTTGAAGCGGGGATAACGGGCGTGGCATGATACACTCCCTGGCTGTCGGGTGTGTTGCTGTAAGTATATCCGTAGATATTTTCAAAACCGAACAGGTTGTTAACAACCAGATGGATTACCGACTGCCTGTTGAACAGGTACAGAATATGGGTCAGCCCGATGCTGAAATCGTTATAAGGCTTGGTTTTGTCTTTCATAAACTCCGTATTGTTGGGATTATAATAGGGTCGCCCGCTGGCAAATGACCAGGTCAGAGAGGCAATGGTATTCATCTTGAGAAAGAACTTCTTGTATACGGCTGTAAAGGTATGCGCTGAGACATAATGGGGAGTGGCTTGTTCCTTAAAATCCCTGTAGTTACGTTTCGAGTCGTTCCACGAGTAGGAAATCCAGTAATCCCCCTTGTCGATGCTTCGTTGATTGCGCCAGAAAAGATCAAAGCCCCGTGAATACCCGGAGCCGTTATTTGTATAATTACCTGGTTCAAAGGAGTACGCTTCGGTGAATTTTACCAATCCGGTATACTTTTTATAGTAGGCTTCTGCCCTGAATGTATGTGATTCTTTTTTAACCTGCCAGGTTAAGATGGAATGGGTAGCCTTTTCCGGGTTTAATGCCGAACTGAATTTCAGGTAATCCTCGCCGGGATTCTGAAAGAATTTTCCGTATGCCATGGAGAGTTGGCTTGATTTACCTGTTTTAACAGCAGCGGACAGCCGGGGAGCCACATGGGTAGAGCGGATCAGCGAATGATGTTGTGCCCGCAAGCCGGTCCGCAATGCCAGAAAATGATTTATTTTAACCTCCGACTCAACAAAGGAGGCATACAGGTTATTGGTGAAGTCCAGCGTATACCTTCCATCCATGGAGATGTCCTGCCGGTAATCATTCAGGATATAATCCATTCCGCCTTTGATGGTGACTTTGTCAGACTGCAAACGGGTAACATTTAATTTAACGTGGCTGTTCTTCCGGATGGTTCTGATTTGATCTTCTCCCAACCCGGTATTTTCTGTATCGAAGTTCAGGGCCATCCCTACATGGATCATCCATTGATCGCTGAGCATTTCGTTAAAGGTTGTGTTTGCATAGGAATTGCTGTTTCTGAGGGTTATATCCTGCGTAAGCAATTCCTCGGCGTTGAAATACCGAAGGCTGCTGGTATTGTAGCTGAAGCTTCCAAACGATTTGATCATTCCGGTTTCGCTTGTTTTATGTCTGAACATCAAGGTTGTCCCTGTATTAACCGGTTGCTTCAGCCAGTCGACATTTTGTTTAAACATCCGGTTTGTAAGCCCGGAATGGAGATATTCAGCGGTGATCGCCAGGGAGCTATTTTCCCATCTTTCGGCATGGGAGCCCTGAACTCCCACGGTGAGGAGAGAGATACTGGATTTGTCTTCAGGCTCCAGGGCAGTGGTATTCAGTGCAACCACAGAAGAGAGGGCCTGTCCGAATTCAGCTGAATAGCCGCCGGTACTGAAAACCGCCCCGTTAAACAACAGGGGGGAAAACCTTCCTCTCGTAGGCAGATCAGGCATTTTTGAAAAATACGGAGTGTGGACCAGCATGCCGTCCATATAGGTTTTGGTTTCATAGGCTTCGCCCCCCCTGACAAAGAGTCTTCCCTCCTCACCCACACGGTGGGAACCGGGAAGGGTTCCGAAAGTACCGTATATATCACCGGTGGCTCCCGCTGTGGAGGCGATATCAAAGGATTTCATCACTACCGATTTCTTCTCGTCGCCGGCTTCAAAAGTGCCGGCATTGATGACTACTTCATCCAGAGCACTGCTTGATTCTTTCATGACAAGGGTCAATCCGGAAATATCAGAGTCAATATTTAAATGAATTCCTTCTGTTTCATAACCAACAAAACTTGCTATCAAGGTTTGGCTTCCGGTTGCTTCGGTAGTAAACAGGAAGGCGCCCAAACTGTCGGAGGTACAACCATCGTAAGTTCCCTCAATAAACAGATTTGCTCCCTGCACAGGCTCTCCCGATCCGGTTTTTACCGCTCCCGAAATTTCAACCTGGCTTACAGCTGAAAAGGTAAATAATTGAAATATGAGCAATAGTATGGGTGCTTTCATGGCTTCCTTTTCCGGTTTTCTTCACTCAAAGATCCTCCTGTTTTTGCCGGATTCAAAATAATAATGGATGAATGGGATGTCGGGATGGATGAATGGGAATACAGAACGATGAACCGGGATCTTTTTCTCTGTGCGTAAAGAGGGAGTGTGAAAGCATCAGAAAAGCATTCATATTGAAAATTGATTCTATCCTTTGCCCCAAATCAGTCGGGGCCGCTCCAACACAGAGTGATTAACTCCTGGTTACTGGTTGCTGGTTGCTGGTTGCTGGTTACTGGTTGCTGGTTGCTGGTTGCTGGTTACTGGTTGCTGGTTGCTGGTTGCTGGTTGCTGGTTGCTGGTTGCTGGTTGCTGGTTACTGGTTACTGGTTGCTGGTTACTGGTTGCTGGTTACTGGTTGCTGGTTACTGGTTGCTGGTTACTGGTTGCTGGTTACTGGTTGCTGGTTACTGGTTGCTGGTTACTGATTATAAGGATTCATTGAGATATTTCGAGTCCGGTCTCCGGTCTTCGGTCTTCGGTCTTCGGTCTTCGGACTTCGGACTTCCATCCAGCCAACCATGCAAAACAACAAAACCATTGCCATGTCCGAAAAATTTTAATTTAAAAAATATATTAAACAATTTTATTGACACGAAACCCGTACATGATGATAAATACAAACCAATGAACACGCTCATGAGATCCATTCATCCGATCCGGCAGCAAAATCGCAATAAATCAAACAGGCAATAAACGGTTAGAAAGGACAACGGATACCATCTTGATATGAAATAACTGAAAAATACTGCATGAAGATTACTGTTTTACAATCAATGATAAGATTCCGAAGGATTGAAGGAAACAATGCCCTGAAAGGGCAAATTAATTCAGCCCGGGGCAACGCCCCGGGAAAACAAAACAGTGAATAACCCCCGCCCTGAAAGGGCAGATTAAAAGAATAAACATGGCACAATCTTTATCAAAATTGTATGTACATATCATTTTTCACATTAAAAGAAATTCTTGCATGATCCGTAATCAGGAAAAACAAGAATTGTATGCTTACATGGGAAGCATAATAAAAGACAATGAATCAATACCTATCATAATAAACGGCGTTCAGGACCATGTTCATATTCTCTGCGTAATGTCGAAAAATATCGCCCTTTCAAAACTTGTTGAAGAAATGAAGCGACATAGCAGCCGGTGGATAAAAACAAAAGATACATATTACGCTTCATTTTCATGGCAGACAGGATATGGCGGATTTTCCGTGAGCCCTTCATTACAGAACAAAACCAGGCGATACATTGAAAACCAGGAAAACCATCATGAAAAGATGACATTTCATGAGGAATACGTATTATTTTTGAAGGAATATGGAATTAACTATGATGAATCATACTTGTGGTCTGATTAACCTGCCCTTTCAGGGCGAAGCTATAGGGTCGTCATTCAACCCGGGGCGTTGCCGCCGGGCTGAAGTAATCCGGGCTTTCAGCCCGAAAACAAAATGAAGTACCCGGAACCATTTTTGGACATAGACAACATTGAATTAAGAATCCACCATCAAAGAAGGGGAGAATAAATTTAATCCATAGGATTTTGAAAATCAATACAATAATTTACTAAAGTTTCGCAGTTCAATCGTATTTTGATAATGTATTGAATTTGTGTTGTTTAATTTTTTACCTTTTGTGGTATTTCGTGTTTTTGTGCTTTGTTGGCAAATATTTTAATGCCACAAAAACACGAATTCACAAAAATTCACAAAAAATTGAGTGGAAATGGATACTGTAGTTGTCAGATTTTGAACACCTTAAAAAAATATCAATCTCCGGTCTTCCGTCTTCGGTCTTCGGACTCCCGTCTTCGGTCTTCGGTCTCCCGTCTTCGGTCTTCCGTCTCCGGTCTTCGGTCTTCCGTCTCCGGTCTTCCGTCTCCGGTCTTCCGTCTCCGGTCTTCCGTCTCCGGTCTTCCGTCCCCATTCGGTTCAAATATTTTACGATTTAATAAATCTATTCATTATCTTGGGGGTCCTATTTTAAAACAGATAAACTAAACCAATTCAGTATGTATTTTTCAATCCATCGCATTTTCAACAACCTCCGGAACAGGATCTTTTTCTTACTTCTATTATTCACCGCATTGGGTACCGGGGAAAAATCCCGGGCACAAGGAAATGAAACCAGTCTGCTTCCGGTATCCTATCTTACCGGTCAGCTTAATCCCGAAGACTTTGTGCTTTCATCGCTGGGCACATCTGCTCCTTTGGTTCTTGATGCACATGATTATCCGGGGGTTGTCCGTGTAGCGGGTTATCTGCAGGAAGATATGGACAAGGTTACCGGGGCGAAGCCGAGGATCATCATGGGAGAACTTCAACCCACTCCGGAAGCAGTGATCATCGGAACTCTGGGGAAAAGCAGGTTGATAGACCAGTTGGTTAAAGACGGCAAGATAAAGGTGGATGACCTGGAAGGGAAATGGGAAACTTCGTTGATTGAAGTGATTAACAATCCCCTGCAGGGAATAGATAAAGCCCTTGTAATCGTGGGAAGTGACAAACGGGGAACCCTCTACGGCATGATGGATCTGTCGAGGCAAATAGGCGTATCTCCCTGGCATTTCTGGTCAGACGTACCGCCAAAAAAGCAATCGGAACTGTATATAAAAGCCGGGCGGTATCATCTGGGAACTCCAAAAGTCAAATACCGGGGCATCTTCCTGAATGATGAGGAACCGGCACTGGGACGCTGGGCAGTTGAGAATTTCGGAGGATTCAATCACCTTTTTTATGAGCATGTTTTTGAGTTGATCCTCCGTCTGAAAGGCAACTATCTATGGCCGGCCATGTGGTGGGCGACTTTTAATACCGATGATCCGCAGAATCCGGAGCTTGCCCATGAAATGGGGATCGTCATGGGAAGTTCACACCATGAACCTCTGAACAGAGCCCATAAGGAGTGGGGCCCTTATGGGGGAGGTGAATGGAATTATGAAACCAATGCCGAACAGTTACGGAAATTCTGGACCGAAGGCATTGAACGGATGGGCGATAAAGAAACCATTATCAATCTTGCGATGCGGGGTGACGGAGATATGGCCATGAGCAGGGAGACCAATGTGGCTTTGCTGGAACAAATCGTTGCGGATCAACGGCAGATCATCACCGATGTGACCGGTAAGGATATAACCGAAACACCCCAGCTCTGGGCCTTATACAAAGAAGTACAGGATTATTACGACGCAGGAATGCGTGTCCCCGATGATGTAACCCTGCTGCTTTGCGATGACAACTGGGGGAATATCCGTAAGCTTCCAGAGCCTGATGCACCCCCACGCACCGGAGGATACGGCATTTATTATCATTTTGATTACGTCGGAGGACCCCGAAATTACAAATGGCTGAACACCAATCCACTACCCCGGGTCTGGGAACAGATGAACCTGGCTTACCGCCATGGTGTGGACCGCATATGGATCGTTAACGTGGGCGATTTAAAACCTATGGAATTGCCTATATCCTTCTTCCTCGATTTTGCTTTCGATCCGGATGCCTGGCCTGCCGAAAGACTGAATGACTACACCGAACTGTGGGCCAAAGAACAATTCGGTACAGAACATGCCGTTGAAATTGCAGAAATGCTTCGCAATTACACAAAATTCAACGGACGAAGAACACCGGAATTGTTAACCCCGGAAACATACAGCCTCGAAAATTTCCTGGAGGCAGAAACCATCCGGGATGATTACAACCAACTGGCCCAAAGGGCAATCCGCATATACGATCAGATACCGGATAACCAACGGGATGCGTATTATCAACTTGTGTTGCACCCGATCGTTGCCTGTGCCAACCTAAACGATCTGTATGTCACAACAGCCAAAAACCGGCTGTATGCAAGCCAGGGACGTGCATTGACCAATGACATGGCGGAACGTGTCAGGGAATTATATGAGAATGACGAAAAAATTACCCATTATTACCATAACGGCCTGGCAGATGGGAAATGGAACCATATGATGGCTCAGAATCACATAGGGTACCGGTGGTGGCAGGAACCACCGGTTCAAACCATGCCAAAAGTTGAAACCATTGAAATACCGGAAAAAGCGGAAATGGGAATTGCCATTCAGGGGTCGGATCAATTCTGGACCAACGGTAAAGCCGACATTAGGCTTCCTGAGATGAATACCCTCACATGTAATCCGGTCTATATTGAAATTTTTAACAGGGGAAAAGAATCCTTTGATTATAAGGTCACAACAGGCGAAAAATGGCTGTCTTTCAATCCCGGAACGGGAACAGTCACTGAAGAACAAAGGCTGTGGGCAGTGGTTAAATGGAAGGATGTACCGGAAGGATTGCATGCCATCCCGGTAACCATCACTGGCAACGGCCAGGAGGTGGTCGTTGAGGCAGTCATCCGGAATCCGGGTGTTCAAAAGAAATCCCTGGCAAATACCTTCATCGAAAATGACGGGTATGTCTCCATAGAAGCTGAACACTACCAGCGCAAAGTGGAATCCGGAGGGATCCAATGGCGCAGGATCCCCGGGCTGGGAAAAACGCTGGGAGCCATGACAGTTGCTCCCGTAACAGCGGATCCGGTTGTTCCGGAAGGCAACAATCCGAGACTCGAATACGATGTCTGGCTGTTTAAACCGGGAGAAGTTGAAATCAAGGTGTTGTTATCACCTACCCTGAATTATTACAACGACGAAGGCCGGGAACTGGCGGTTTCTGTAGACCATGCAGAACCCCAAATCTTGAACATCCATGAAGATTACAGCAACAGGCTATGGGAACGCTGGGTAAGCAACAGCATCATCGAAGCAGTGTCCAAACACAACCTGGAAGAACCGGGAAAACATACCGTAAAAATATGGATGGTCGATTCAGGATTGGTCATTCAAAAGGTAATTATCAGAGCTGGTGAAGAAAAAAGTTCCTACCTGGGGCCTCCGGAAAGTGTTTTAATGAAAGATGAATAAAACAGAAACAAATAACAAAAGATTAATTATGAAAGCCGTTTGTCCCCTTATGAGTTTTTTTCTGGTTTTTCTGGTGGCTTGTACACCTTCAGACCAGTCTACTGATTCGCGAATGATACACAATCCCGTCAATCCGGGATTTTATCCGGATCCGAGCATTTGTCGTGCAGGCGATGATTTTTATATGGTTCATTCTACCTTTTGCTGGTACCCCGGTATTCCGGTTTTTCACAGCCGTGACCTTGTTAACTGGAAACAAATCGGGCATGTGATTGACCGTCCGGAGATGTTGCCGGTTGAGGGGTTGCAGATCTCACGCGGAGTTTTTGCTCCTGTGATAGATTTCCATGAGGGGACCTTTTACGTCCTGAACACCCTGGTTGATGCCGGGGGCAATTTTATTGTTACTGCCACTGATCCGGCCGGGCCCTGGTCTGATCCGGTCTGGCTCAGAGAGATCGATGGCATCGACCCATCGATTTTTTTTGATGATACCGGCAAAACCTATATTGTCAATAACGGCCCTCCCCCTGACAATAAATCATTGTATAACGGCCACCGGTCCCTCTGGATTCAGGAATTTGACACAGAAAATCTGAAACTGACAGGTCCGCGGAAAATCATTGTGAACGGGGGTGTGGATATCACCCAGGAACCTTCCTGGATCGAAGGACCTCATTTGTACAAAATCGACGGAATGTATTACCTCATGGCTGCCGAAGGAGGTACGGCTGAAGGACATTCGGAAGTAATCTTCCGAGCTGCGGATGTCTGGGGTCCCTATATTCCCTGGGAGAAAAATCCGATTTTAGCCCAGGGGCCTGACCTTCCGGCCGACCGGCCCCATCCGGTTACCAGCACCGGGCATGCCGATATGGTGGAGACACCCCGTGGCGAATGGTGGGCCGTTTTCCTGGGGTGCCAGCCTTATGAACCCGTTACAGAAAACCACTACAATACAGGCCGTGAAACATTTATGGCACCGGTTACATGGGAAAACGGATGGCCCGTTATCGGCGAAAAGACCGGTATACTGAAACGGGAATACCCGGCTCCGGACCTCCCGGAATATAAACCGGAAGGATATGCCCCGCTGAATGACCTCTTTCCGGTGAAGGATGAGTTTGAATCTGAAAAGTTGGCACTCTGCTGGAATTTTATGCGGCCCCCACAGGACAAATGGTGGGAACTGGAAAACGGGAAACTGACAATTACAGGCCGGAATATTCCTTTGTATGGAAGAGGAAATCCATCGTTTATCGGCCGCAGACAACAGCATGCGTTTTGTGAAGTATCGGCTCAGGTAGCATTTAACCCGGAAAACAGCGCTGAGGAAGCAGGATTGGTAACCTGGCAAAATGAACGGCATTATTATGCATTGGTTAAAACGATCTCAGAGGGAAAACCGGTAGTACAACTCAAAAAAGTGGATGAAGTGCTTGTGGAGAGTACGCTGGAAGACGGCAATCCTCTGGAACTTAAAATTGTTGCCAAAGGGAAAGATTATGATTTTCTGTACCGCTTACCGGATAACAGCTGGAAGACGGTTGCTGAAAATGTGGATGGTACCTTTTTAAGTACCCGCACTGCCGGGGGATTCGTAGGGGCTTATTTCGGAATGTATGCCTTTGGGGAAAACGGCAATCAGGCTGTTTTTGACTGGTTTGATTACCACAGCAACCCGAAAAAGGAATTAAAATTATGAACCGAAGACATTTTAACAGGATAACTGCAGGCAGTACATTGGGATTGGCTATGCTACCGGGAATTTTAAAATCATCAGGAAGTATGAAAACCAAGAAAATACGATTTGGAGGGCCAGTATTTGAAAAATATAACGATCCGGAAGAGTGGATCCGGGCAGTAAAAAACAAAGGTTACAGGGCTGCCTACTGCCCTGTACAGCCCGGGGTACATTCCGACCGGGTGAAAGCTTACAGAGAAGCAGCCGAGAAGGCCGATATTAAAATTTCAGAAGTCGGGGCCTGGAGCAATCCCATTGATCCAAATAAAACCAAAGCAGAAGCTGCCGTTGAAAAATGCATCCGTTCCCTGGAACTGGCTGAAGAGATCGGGGCAGGATGTTGCGTTAATATCAGCGGTTCCAGAAATCCTGAACAGTGGGACGGTCCCCATAAAGATAACCTGACTCCGGCAACCTTCGGGCTGATTGTGGAAACCACCCGGAGAATTATTGATGCCGTAAAACCCAAACGGACCTTCTTCACCCTGGAAGCTATGCCATGGGCTTATCCCGATTCAGTGGATTCGTACCTGAATCTTTTAAGAGCTATTGACAGAAAAGAGTTTGCCGTTCACCTTGATCCGGTAAATCTGATAAACAGTCCTTCAAAATATTACGGCAACGGTGAAATGATCCGGGATGCTTTTAAAAGGCTGGGAAAATGGATTAAAAACTGCCATGCCAAAGATACGCTGATCAACGAGGAAGAGCTGACATTGCATATTTCGGAAGCCCGGCCCGGAATGGGCATTCTCGATTATCCTGTTTTTCTTAGGGAAGTTTCAAAACTGGACAACGTACCCCTGATGCTTGAGCACCTCAAAACAGAGAAAGAGTACGATTTAGCAGCAGAATACGTCCGGAGCACAGGGAAAAGAATGGGATGGCAATTCTGATTAAACATTTCCATAGATTTTCCCCCTGTTAAGGGGAGACATCAGCCGGATGGCTGTCAGAGGGGAGTACCATAGCCTGTCAGATGAGAGGCGGGGCAACGGGAAGATTTTTTTATTCAACGGTTCGTTTCATTAACACCGGCTTCTCCCTGCGCAGGGGTATAGCGTTACGGGGTCTGTTGTTATCAAATGACAATAAAGGTTGTCCGGAAAACCTTGCATCGGTGCTTTTAACGGCTACAGCCGACGGAACACCAGTAATGATTTCTATGGCACTGGCCAGTAACCCTTCATGGCGGTCCCCTAAGGGATGAAAAAGATCGTCCTCGCCGGAATAATCCGGAATCAACCCATCCGGGAAATCGGAAAATCCCACAGAGTTTGCATACTTAAATACAATAGGCTGCAAAGCCCAGTTATGTTTCTTCTCCCTGTCATAAATCACAAAGGCTCCGGTATATTTCCCGTGCGTCTGTTGGCCTATAGTGATTACATCCATATAAGGATCAAGACCGATAATCAATGCCTCACTGGCAGAGGCTGAATTCCTGCCGGTGAGAATATAAAGCCTGTTCAGATTCAGGTTGGGCGGAATATTTAAAAAACAGGTTTCCAGGGAAACACCCTGACTGGTATAATACTGAGTGAGTAGGGCATTGTATTCATCCGTTATAATAACATCGGCATTGTTAATTTGCTGAGCAGGGGCAAGGATGCTTGCAAGGTGCTGCATTGAGACGATGGCACCTCCATTGTTATACCTCAGGTCCAGTACCATTTCATCAATATCCGCTGCATCCAGCCACGCAAACGCTTCCGAGAGCAAATCGTTGTAATTGGACAGAAAATTTTTATACACAAGATATCCGATCACAGTACCATTGCAATCCAAGGTGTCGCAATGAAGAATCGGATTCTCCGTTATTTTTCTTGCTTTTAACTGAACCTCTCTGACAGGGACTACCGTATTACCCTGGATTTCTGCAACTGTAAGGATATAGGCATTGTTATTCAGTAACGTTTGGTAATTGTCGACCGTAAGATTTTCCCCGTTGATCGCAGTAAACAGGTCGCCCCTTTTCAATTCTGCTTCTGCAGCCGGAGACCCAGGATACACAAACTGAATAATGCCAAAAACGCCGTCATCCGAGTTGCTGTATAAATATAACCCAAAAGAATGGCCCATCGATTCTTCAATTCCCTGATAACTTTCCATCAGAGCCTGGTAATCATCCGTAAGAAAAGACCATCGGTCAACGGGCTTGTAAAGCAGGGTGTCAAAAAATTCAAAAGGATCGGGCTGTTTGGTATAATCAAGATCCGGCATGTATTCATTCCACAGGTAATAAATCTCCATCTCTTCTTTGATAAACTTATTGATATCTATGATGGAGTCGGGAACCTGGATTTTTTCCTCTGTATTTTCGTTAACAGGAGGATTGGGATTTTCTGTTGGATCATCCTTGTCACAACCGGCAACCAATGCCAGCAGGAACAACCACAAATAAGTCCATTCTGTATGTGTCCTGCGGAGTGTTTTCATTGTATTCCTTATCCAGGTTTTCGGCACAAAATTATTATTTTTTTTCTTCATCCGGATACGCAATGCGTACATGGTAAATATTTATTAATTTATTCAGGATTATTTCCTTAATCGTACTGATATCATGAAAAGTCAGATCCGAGTTATCCAGTTGATGTTCATATACTTTTGTATCAATCATATCGTAGACCAGCTTTTTCAGGTTTTCCTCGTTTTTATTGTTCATGCTTCTTGAAGCAGCCTCAATGCCATCAACCAGCATTACCACAGCGGCTTCTTTTGAATGAGGCAACGGTCCGGGGTAGCTATATTTTTCGATATCGACTTCATTATCAGGATTTTCATTCTTATATTTCACAAGAAAATACCTGGCTGCGGTGGTTCCGTGGTGCGTTGAAATAAATTCAATGAGGCTTTCGGGCAGGTTATGTTTTTTGGCCAGTTTGATTCCATTTTTTACATGATCGATAACGATTTGTGCACTTTTTTCATAACTCAATGTGTTATGTGGATTTTTAATTCCAAACTGGTTCTCTATAAAATAGTCGGCTTTGGCTATTTTTCCTATATCATGATACAAAGCACCGGCCCTCACCAAAAACGGATTGCCCCCGATTTTCAGGATAACCTCTTCGGCAAGGTTTGCGATCTGCATCGAATGCTGGAATGTACCCGGTGCCTCTTCGGCCAGTTTCCGAAGCAAGGGTTGGTTGGTATCTGAAATTTCAATAAGCGTTACATCGGAAACAAAACCAAAAAGTTTTTCAAAAATATAAATCAGGGGATAGGCCAGATTAAGCAGAAGACAACTACCGGCAAACCACTGAAACATTTTAATATTAATATTCAGAATGCTTCCTTCCTGAATGGTATTCAACGCCGAATAGGACGCAATGTAACTTATCAGTACCCAGAATGAGGCCATAACCAGATGTACCCGGCGATGCATGCGTGCAAGACTGAATACTGCCACGACTCCGCCAATAACCTGTATCAATATATATTCAAAAGGATTGGGGGCATACAATCCAACCAAAAGCGTTGTGATGATCAGAATAAAGATGGCTGTGCGTGAATCATAAAAAGTGCGGATAAAAATGGGAAGCATAGCCATGGGGACCAAATAGATGTGTATCGTTTCCCGGGAATTGGTAAACAAGGAGATAAATACCATGAGAACAATAAGGAAAAAGAGAAAGGTCAGGCGCCGTATGTGATCCAGAATGTCTTTCCTGTAAAGGTAAAGAAAGATGAATATCAGGAATAGCAAGATCACAATAAGCAACGATTTTCCGGCCGTGATCATGTATCGGTTAATCCCGTCGCCCCGTTTTTTTTCATAACTGGTTTTCAGGGATTCCAGAATTTTGAATTTTTCGGCATCTACGATTTCTCCTTTCAGAATAATCCTTTCACCTGCCTGAATCATTCCCTGGGTGGTTGAGATTCCCGATTCAGCTTCCTCGATTTGCTTCCGGGAGGTTTCCGGATCGTAGAAAAGATTGGCCCGGATATAATCTGAAATATCCATATTGCCAATCTTTTCTTCCAAATCAGGGTTCTCTTCCTGAATCAGGTCTTTCTTTTCTCTTACATAATGATACGCCGATTTCTCAGAATAAAGATGGGCTACCGGTACTTTTGTGGAAATATTCCCGGTAATGCGTGAAATTTCGTCTTTCTCTCCTATAACATCATAGTTCTCAGGTGAACGGGGTAGAATTCCTGTGTTATAGACATGATTCATGGCTGATAGCAGGGTATAATAAGTCTCCTTATCCGGGGCAAGAGATGTATCCAGCCTGGTTGAAAAGTCTTCTGCAAAAAGTGTGAGCTGTTTATTGGAAACCACTGTATCCAGTTGAAAGTAAGGTACTATGTCCTGGAGTAATTCCTGCTTTTCTTTTTCTAGTTCCGCGCTGGTCTTTAGAATGGAAAAATCAAATGGAGCCAACAGATTTTCATGTTTCCAGGTTGATCCCTTCTGGTATTCAAATTTAAAAATGGGCTCTCCCGGTATGATAAGCTGAAGTAAAAAAGCCGATAACAGAAAAATGAATACCTGAAAGATTATCCGGGAATATTTTTTTATTTTTTGTGTATAACTTTTCATAATTTATCCCTCAATTCAAACTCTTCCCAACCTTCTTTTTGAGATAAGTCTTATATTTGATAAATTAAAAATAATAAAATATTTTAATGAATTTTGGTATATCAACTTTAAGTCTTATACCAGTCAGAAAAGAACCCTCAGAAAAAAGCGAAATGGTGACGCAGGTTTTATTTGGTGAACATTGTGAAATTCTTGAACAAATGGTAGGTTGGAGCCATATAAGACTTGCCTGGGACCATTACGAAGGCTGGGTTGATCAGAAAATGATTACTCCCCTGACACAAAGGGCCTATTCAAAACTTATTCATTCCCCCACAGCCATTGCCACAGACATATTTACCATCATACCTGTCAACAATGAACAAAACCTGATGATCGTTGCAGGAAGCACTTTACCGGTCTGGAGGCCTTACAAGAAAGAATTCAGGGTAGATAAAGCGGTCTACCCGATGCCGGGGAATACAACCTATGGCCCGGCAAAAAATGTCAGAAACCTGATTATCAGACAGGCTCTGAAATATTTTAATGCCCCTTATCTTTGGGGAGGAAGGTCTCCTTTCGGAATTGATTGCAGCGGATTTACCCAGATCATCTATAAAACAGCTGGTATCTTCCTGCCTCGGAATACTTCAGAACAGGTGCATTGCGGTACGGCAATCAGTTTTGTAGAAGAAAGCCAGCCGGGGGATCTCGCTTTTTTTGATAACGACGAAGGAGAAATTGTGCACACCGGTATCTTATGGAAAAGAAACAAAATTATTCATGCCTCCGGAAAAGTCAGGATCGATAATATAGACCAGTTTGGAATTTTTAATGTGGATTTGAAACGGTATACGCATAAATTGCGTGTAATGAAAAAAATCATCGGATAATGGAAAGTACCGAAGTAGTTTTTTATTTTTTGATTTTTGTCATTCTGTTTATCATTGTGTTACGGTTTCGTAAATCGGGCAGGAAATAACATGATGTATACCTATAAATATCCAAGACCAGCACTTACAGTCGATGCCATTGTTTTAACAAAACAACCAGCCAAAATCCTGCTAATAAAAAGAAAGAAGGATCCCTTTGCGGGCATGTGGGCCCTTCCGGGAGGGTTTATTGAAATGGATGAAACCCTGGAACAGGCATGCCGGAGAGAATTAAAGGAGGAAACCGGATTAACAGCAGAAACACTGACCCAGTTTAAAGCATACGGGGAACCTGACCGGGACCCCAGGCACCGAACGATATCCATCGTGTTTTATACCTTCCTGAAAACACCTGAAAAACCAAAAGGCATGGATGATGCAGCCGACGCAAAATGGTTTTCAATCAACAATCTGCCTCCCCTGGCTTTTGACCATCAATTAATCCTGAAGGATTTTTTTTCGGAAAAAAGGTAAAACTTTTATGGACAAACCGTGTTTCCCTTTTTTATATTCTGGATCAAATTTCTATTTTTAAAAGAAAAATAACCTTACCGGGGTAATCAGGAAACGGATCATAAGGGATACAGTAATAGTAATATAGATCATTAATCGCTTTATATGTTTTCAGAAAAAGACAAAAAACAGATCAGACAAAGAGGGAGCAACCTGAAGAATGTTATATCCCAGTTGGAATGTTTCAGAAATGGGTTTCCCTTTCTGGAAGTGAAAGAAGCTGCTTCGGTGAATAACGGGATTATTCAGATGACGAAAACCAAAAAAGAGGAGGCAATCACAAAATACAACAATCGGCTGAAAGAAGGACTGATACCTGTAAAATTCGTACCTGCATCAGGCGCAGCCAGCCGGATGTTTAAAGCTATTTTTGAAGCCGGTAAAGAATTGGAAAAGGGAACACCGGAAACAGAGATCCTTGAAAAAAACAAACAGGCCCGGCATTTTTATGAAGGGTTAATAAAGTTTGCTTTTTTTAAAGACCTTTACAAAGCAAACAACAACCGGGATCTGTCCCTGAAAGAGGCAATCGACCAGCTCCTTTCAGAAAAGGGTCTGAACTATGGAAATCTTCCCAAAGGACTCCTTAAGTTCCACACCTATGGAGAAAATGCCAGGACGCCCTTTGAAGAACATCTCGTTGAAGGAACTCTCTACGGAAAAGACAATGATGGCATTGTCCGACTGCATTTTACCGTTTCACCGGAACATCAGGAAGGTTTCAAGAAGCATTTTGCTGACATCAGAGAAAAATATGAAAAGGCCTACTCGGTAACGTATAAGGTTCAATTCAGCCAACAGGAACCTTCAACAGATACGATTGCCGTAACCCCGGATAACCAACTATTCAGGGAGAAAGACGGCCGTCTTTTATTCCGACCGGGTGGACACGGAGCTTTATTGGAAAACCTCAATAAACTGGATGCCGATATCCTGTTTATAAAAAATATCGACAACGTGGTACCTGATACGATAAAAGATCTCATCGTGGAATTCAAAAAAGCCCTTGCCGGCATTTTGCTGGAATACCAGGAAAAAATCTTCATGTACCAGAGAGAACTGAATGAGAAGCATTACACAGCTCTCAGCAGTGCTTTTCTTGCTGAAGCAGCGAATTTTCTGGAATTTACGTTACATACCAAACCAGCTGAAAACCAGTATTATACCGAGAAAGAGACGCTATTCCGTTATCTACAGCAAAAATACAACCGCCCGGTCAGGGTATGCGGAATGGTATGGAATGAAGGAGAACCCGGAGGCGGTCCCTTCTGGGCCAGAAATCCCGACGATACTGTATCCTTACAGATAGTGGAAACTTCTCAAATCAACATGAAAAACCCCCGGCAGGCAAAAATTGTTCGCGAAGCCACCCATTTCAATCCGGTTGATCTGGTTTGTGCCGTTAAGAATTACAAAGGCGAAAAATACCACCTGCCGGATTTTACGGATCCTGCTACCGGTTTTATATCCAATAAATCAAAAGACGGAAAACCATTAAAAGCCCTTGAACTGCCAGGGTTGTGGAACGGCGCTATGAGCAACTGGAATACCCTCTTTGTGGAAGTACCTATTGAAACATTCAATCCGGTAAAAACGATAAATGATCTTTTGAGAATCCAACACCAATAAGATCCAGCAAGGATTATATTATATCAAAGTGTTTTTATACATTTGCTCCCTTATATTTGCGGTCCAATGGAAGAATATCCAGGTGAAAATCAGTATGAACCGGAATCCTCTGAAACGGTAAACAGGTTTAAAAAGTCTCTGCGTGCAGGAAAAGCAGAATATTTTGATGTCTCGGATTACGAAGACATTATCGAAATGCTTCTGGAGGAGGGAGACCTTGAACTTGCTGAACTTGCTGTCGGGCAGGGAATAAAAATTCATCCCAATGCAACTCCTTTGCAGGTAAAAAATGCCCAGATCCTCTTGAGTAAGGGTGAAATAAAAAAAGCACTCGAAAACCTGAATAAAGTGGAACAGGTGGAGTCGGAAAATCCGGATATACACCTTTTGAAAGGGACCGCATATACTATCAGCGGAGACGAAAAAAAGGCGGTGGAAGCCTTTAAACAGGCCATCCGGTATGCCCAGGATGAACTGGATGATATCCTTTACCATATCGGGGCTGCCTTTATCCATTCAGGCGATGTGCAGATGGCTATCAAATACATGGAAAAAGCCTACCATGTAAATCCTGAAAATGAAACCGTTCTCTATGAACTTGGCTTCTTCTATGATCAGGCAGATGATTCTAAAAAAAGCATTGATTTCTATAACCAATATCTGGATCTTAATCCGTTTGACACAACTGCCTGGTACAACCTGGGGATTGTCCATAATAAAAATCAGGACTTTGAGAAAGCACTGGAGGCATATGATTTTGCCCTGGCTCTGAATGAAAAATTTCACCAGGCAGTTTATAATAAGGCCGATACCCTGGCCAGTATGGAAAAATACCAGGAGGCTGTAAAACTGTATGAAGAGTATCTTGAAGGCGATCCCAATAACGATGAAGCATACTGTTACATTGGCGAATGTTACCTGAAAATGGAACAATTCAGAAAAGCCCTGCAAAGTTACCAGAAGGCCATCCGCCTGAATAAACTCAACGATAATGCCTGGTACGGTGCCGGATTGATAATGTTGGTAGAAAAACAACCCGAAGAGAGTATCCAGTTTATTAAAAAGGCGATCCAAATCGATAAGGATGTTCCGGACTACTGGTTCTCCCTGGGGAAGATTTTTTCTGAGGTCAGAAATGTCAAAGAAGCTATACGATCTTTCGAAAGAGCCGTAGCTCTCGAACCAGCCAATACCGAGATGTGGCTTACCTATACAGAATTCGTATTTAATACCGGTGAAACAGACAAGGCCCTGAAATTGCTGGAAAAAGCATGCAGGATCAGTAAAAAGAACGAATTGCTGAAATACCGCCTCTCAGCCTATTATTTTCTCTCGGGAAAGGAGATCCCGGCACTCCGGGAACTGGAAGAAGCGCTGGAGTTAAATTTTGAACAACACCTTTCACTCTTTGATGTGTACCCTGATGCTGCAGATAAAACAGCAATAAAAAAACTGATTGACACCTACCGCCCGAAGCAGTGATCTGCAGTTCCATCCTTTAAACAAAAACAGCCAAATCTCTGGGTAAGGGTTAAAATTATACGCTGATTTGTTGCGTCGGGACTGTTTTCTTCCTGTAATAAAATTCTTTTTCTTATTTTCGACCTTTATTGCCAAGCATTGAAACGAATGAAACGGACAATCAGGGATTATATAATTTTGATCCTTAAGGGGACAGGCATGGGAGCAGCCGATGTTGTACCCGGAGTATCCGGGGGGACCATTGCTTTTATATCGGGTATTTATGAAGAACTCATTGCTTCCATAAAATCCATCAATGGGCATGCTCTAAAGTTGCTTTTTCAGGGGAAAGTTTCCTCTTTCTGGGAATCCATTAACGGGAGTTTTCTGTTGTCCGTTGTGATTGGTATCGGGATCAGCATCTTATCTCTGGCCAGGCTTCTCCGCTTTTTACTCGACAATTATCCCGTTCTTGTCTGGTCTTTTTTCTTCGGATTGATCATTGCTTCGGCCCTGTTTGTGGGAAAGAACGTTAAACAGTGGAGTTCCGGAGTAATCCTTGCAGGAATAGCAGGGGCGATCATTGCATTTTTTGTCACAATCATCACACCTGCTGAAGCCAACACCACCTATTGGTTTATCTTTCTTTCCGGAGCGATTGCGATCTGCGCCATGATCCTTCCGGGTATTTCCGGAAGTTTCATCCTGGTTTTGCTGGGTATGTACCGTTTCATCCTTGATTCAGTAAGCAATTTTAACCTTCTGGTAATAGGAATTTTCCTGGCAGGAGCAATCATTGGGATTATCAGTTTCTCCAATATCCTTTCCTGGTTCCTGAAAAAATTCCATAATTACACCATCGCTGTGTTGGCCGGTTTTATGGTTGGATCCCTTAACAAAGTATGGCCCTGGAAAAGAGCGGTTGCGTTTTTTACCGACAGCCACGGGGATCTGAAACCACTGGTAGAGCAAAATGTCTGGCCCGGAACCTTTGAACAGCTATCCGGTCAGGATGCAATGCTCGGAGCGGCTATCCTGATGGCTGTACTCGGATCTGCCCTGATCTACTTTTTTGAAAAAGTTGTGTCAGACCCAAAAAAACAAATGCCAAATGAATAAAAAAAAATATGGATTAATAGGCTATCCGCTAACCCACTCCTTTTCAAAAAAATTCTGGGACGAAAAATTCAGAACCGAAAACCTCGATTGTGAATATGAAAATTTTGAAATTAACCCCATTGATAAATTTTCTGAGATAATCCGGAATAATCCGGATCTGGAAGGGCTGAACGTGACGATCCCCTATAAAGAGCAGGTAATTCCTTACCTTGACGGACTGGATGAAGCAGCCCGGGAAGTAGGTGCTGTCAATACCATAAAAATTGAAAGAAAAGGCAACAACACGTACCTGAAAGGATACAACTCCGATATCCATGGCTTCGAAATCACCCTGAAACCACTTCTGAAAGAACATCACACAAAAGCTTTGATACTGGGTACCGGGGGTGCCTCGAAAGCCGTAAAATACGTTCTAGGGAAGCTCAATATTGATTACATTTCTGCATCCATTGAAGAATTAAAAGAAAAAGAGATCCGGTATGAAGAGATCGATCGCGAAATGCTGGAAAGAAGACTTCTGATCATTAATTGTACACCGCTTGGCACCTGGCCCAAAGTAGACACCTACCCCAGAATACCCTACGAATTTCTTACCGGCAAACACCTGTTGTTCGACCTGGTCTATAATCCCGAAGTAACCCGCTTTATGGAATTTGGCAAAGAAAAAGGAGCTACGGTAAAAAACGGACAGGATATGCTCATCGGTCAGGCGTTGAAATCGTTTGAGATATGGAATGAAATGGTTAATGGGAAAGAAGGAGAACCATCAAATGCAGATAAAAATTGACATTTTTAATGAATAATTTTTTATAATTTTAGTCTCAGTCAACATTTAAAAAGTACAAAAAATGGAAATACGATATTTATTTTTGGTTACTGCAATGGCCTTTTCCATGAATCTTCAGTCGCAAACCACAATTTTAAAATGGCCTGAAGGAAAACAGGCTTGTGTTACCTTTACTTACGATGACGGAACTTTAAATCAATTCGAAATAGCCGTTCCGTTGATGGACAAACATAACTTCAAAGGAACTTTTTTTATCAATACCGAAGTTTTTGGCGGTTCAGAAAACTACGCCACATTTGTTGGCCGCCCGATTACGGATATCCTTAATGAAAGCAAAACCGTATCAACCAACAAAGAAAACGCAATATGGATAGCTTCTTTTCAGGATGCCTATAAATACATAAGAGAAAGAATGAACTGCAGGATCTCAGAGTCTGTTTCCAGGGAAGAAATAATGCTGACTCTGGAATGCCCGCTTGAACCTGAAACGGTATATAACATGCCCCTGACGCTAAAAACTCCCGTACCCGATGAATGGGAAATGGTGAAGATTGTGCAGAATAACAATATACAAAGAAAAAAACCGGTTGAGGAAGAAAATAAAAAATTTGTGATCTATAATGCCTGTCCCGGGGCTTACCATGTATCGTTAACAAATGCCAATGATTGATTTACAATGGTCGGATTCCCCCCCCCTGCCTTTGGGTAATGTATGATTATTTAAAACCATGTTATCATAAAAACACTATTGGTCGTTATCATTTTATTATCAGGATGTTCCGTCGTGAATTCCCAACCCCTTCCACCCCATCTCAATCCCGTCAACGGAGTAAATAAATTGAAAAGCCGCATTCAACGGCTCCGGTCAGATGGAAACGATGTTCTAATAAAGGATGCCCGTTTGTTTGCTGTAAGCGAAAATACGATCAAACAAAAACTCGATTCCGCAGTATGGGGTTTCAGAAATACCTCTACCGGCCAAATGGAATATTCCGATAAAATATATATTGAATACAATAGCAGGGGACAGATAACCGCTGTCGTGGAATTCGGAAAGGACGAATTCGGACCTTGGAATGAAGACAACAAAACAGAGTATAGCTACGACGCCAACGGTTATCTTTCCGATCAAAGGGAATTCGACTGGGATTACGACCTGAATAAATGGATAGGCTGGAACAGAATAGCCTATACATCGGATGCCTCTGGAAAAACAACTTGTCTGATACGATACGATTGGAACTATATTGCAAACGATTGGGAGATTGACTGGAAACAGGAAACGAATTACAACCAACAGGGGAACATCATCTCCGAAATCTATTACAAATGGGATCGCATCAACGAATTGTGGGAAAATTCGAGCAAAATCGAAACCATTGATGATACCAGCAACAGTCAGACAATCAATGTGTATAACTGGGACAATAATTCAAGTCAATGGAATCACGTACGGAAAACAGAGAATACCTATGATGCGGGGGAAAACCTGATCCGGAGCATCGTTTCGTATAATAACCTCGAAACCGGCACATGGAATGCCTACGAAAAACAGGAGTATGCATACAATACCGACGGACTTCAAACCCTGTACGCTGAATATTCATGGGATCCTGTTGCTTCACAATGGAAAGGTGAATCCAAACATGAAGCTTCCTACGATTCAAAAGGGCATATCATGGGATACACCTGGTACGAATGGAATATCCAAAAAGGAGATTGGATGCCATCAAACAAAATAACCTATGGGTACTCCCAGGAAACAATGACTTCCCTTGCTTTTTATTACTGGGTCGCAACGGCCAATCAATGGATAAATTCCACCAAGGTTGAACTGTGGGTTGATGCATCCGGGAATTATGGAAGCATGGAATTTTCCTCCTGGAACCTGATTGCTTTGGCTTGGGAGTACTCCTTTAAAGTAGAATTTACGTACAACAATGCGTACGGTAAAAGCGACCTGGTATTCCCTGAATTTATATACTCCATCGAAGAAATCACAGAAATCCCCGGACTGGACTTGCATCTTGCCAATCATATGCTGATCGAAGCCAAATTTTTGGCTTTCGAAAACGATGCCTGGGAATTTACAGAGAATGCCAAATACTATTATTCAGAAATAGAAATATCAGGACTTGAAGCAAACAAAGCGGGGATGTTAGCTGTTTATCCGAATCCGGCAGATGAAATCCTTCATATTCGCTGGTCAGGAAGCCTGAAAGAAATCAATGTAAAGCTGTTCAACCACCAGGGGACCCTGGTGGTTGATAAAACTTTTACCGATCACACAAACATTCCGGTTTCGGGCTTTGCTCCGGGCATCTATCTCTACAAAGTAACGCAGGAGGGTCAACCGGAAAAAACGGGAAAAATAATCCTTCAATAAAAAGGGTTCCTGTTTGGCTGACAGGGTCCGATCTTCTGGTGCAGCGAAAAGGTGCGCCGGAGCATGTCACATGCATCGACATTCCTTCCCGGGGAGAATCCCCATTCCGGCTTATTTTATTGCAAAACAAAGTGAATGGGAACGGTATACTTGACGTGCACCGGTTTACCCTGCTGATATCCCGGTTTCCACTGGGGCAGTGCATTGATTATCCGCAAAGCTTCTTTATCCAGTGAAGGATCCACTCCGCGGGCAATTTCTGCATTGGCAATGGCACCATCTTTTGTCACAACAAACGTTATGAACACTTTCCCCTGAATTCCACTGTCGCGGGCAATCGGTGGATAATTGACGTTGCGGTTAATCCATTCCCTTAAGGCCTTTTCGCCACCTGGAAACTCCGGCATCTTTTCTGTGATGAGAAAAATGGGCTCCCCTTCTATGGTTTGCGGAATACCTGCAGTTTTTTTCATTAACAACAGGTTGCCCAGACTGTCGGACTCCACGTTGAATCCGCTATTTCCTGAAAACATCGACTTGACTTTCTCCAGTTCTACAACGGAGCCTTCAATTTTAATCTTCCCATCCACCAGAGAAAGCTGCATGGGAATTTCGGTCTCTTCCGATTTTAGCTCCAATGTCTCTTTCTGTTCACAGGCAAACAATAGAATTAAAGCCAAAGCAACCACCATCCCCAATAGGAATTTTGCCTGGGCCATTTTCGATGATCGTATTTTTGTTATCATTTTTATTCGGTTTTTAATGAGTGATGAATTGAAGCTGTTGGCCATTTTCATCTGGATACCAACAACCTGATTAAGCAATAATTTTTTATAATAGGCCGGACTGACTCCAGCATTGAGAACAGCCTGGTCAGCCAGAAACTCATGGTTCTCACGAATGGACCTCCTGAGTAACCACATACAAGGATTCAACCACTGAAAAGCAGTAAGCAACTCCAAAATCAGAACATCCAGTGTATGCCCCTGTTTAACGTGTTCCACCTCGTGCGCGATCATTTTATCGAAACCCTCGGCCCTTTTCATTTCCGGATTAACAAAAATGTAATTCAGAAACGAGAAAGGACTGAAATCCTTACGGATAAAAACAAACCGGTACGCACCCGAACGCTGAACATCATTTCTTTGGATCAACATCCATACCTGGAATACACGAAATAGAAACCGGCCAAGAAAAAACAGCAGACCGGAGAGATACAAACCAATGATGACAGAACTGGAGCTGATGCTTCGTACGACGGCTCCGGATAAATCCCGGCCATACACATTCACTACTTCGATCAGGTTCCTGTAGGGTGTTACCGTAATCTCCGACAACATTACCGGTTGAGGAGACAATAACCGGAATTTAAGAAAGGGCAGAACAACCGAGAATACAACCGAGATCAGTAAAAACATCCGGTTCTTCCGGAAAAACGTTTCTTTCCGTAGCAGAAGAATATAAAATACGGAAAGCAGGGACAGGCTGATTCCTGATTCGATGACAAAATTAATTGCGTGATGCATTTCCTTCCTGTTTTTTTTGATTTTGCAGGTCCCTTTTGACCTCTTCCATCAACTCATCCAGTTCAGACATACTCATGTTGTCCTCTTTGGCGAAAAAAGAGACCATCTCCTGAAAAGAACCGCTGAAATAATTGCGCATAAACCGCTTCATGTAGGAACGGGTATATTCCTTTTTGGTAGTCAAAGGATAATATTCATAGGTCTTGCCATAGGCATTGTGCCCTACAAATCCTTTCCTCTCAAGAATCCGAATAATGGTGGAAACCGTATTATAGGCAGGCTTTGGTTCAGACATTTTTTCGATCAGATCTTTTACAAAAGCCTTTTCAAGCTTCCAGAGAAGCTGCATGACCTGTTCTTCCGCTTTGGTTAGTTCTTTCATGGGAATAAGATTAATGTAAGATTTTGTATATCTGGCAGATAACGCAATCAATGCATGTTCAATCTCCATCGCCTATGGAGCTTGTCTCGTTCCGATGTACCTCAGGACTCGTTTCATACCCTTGTTTTTTATCCCGGAATGTTCTTTTTAAAAAGACAAAAATCATGCCTAAACTAAACAATTAGTTGATAAATTCACTCTGTTTTTTACTGCAACTGAAAATTGATGGAAGCATTAAAAAAGACCCTGACCGGCCGGCCACGTTGTTTTCCGGGTTTGAACTTCGGCAAGCTTTTTATTACACGAAGGGCCTCCTTATCAAGGGAAGCATCCACTCCCCGGGTTACTTCCACATTGGAGACCGAACCATCGGTATCGACCACAAATTTAACAAATACACGGCCCTGAATCCCATTTTCCTGAGCCAACACCGGATACCTTACATTGCTGTGTATATAGGCATACAGGGCCCTGTTTCCTCCCGGAAATTCCGGCTGTTCCTCCACGATAGCAAAGATTTTATCTTCATCCACATCATCCTCCTCAGGCGTGCTCAGAATGGGAGCAATGTCGATAAAGGTCTCATCATCAGCCTCCGTATCGGCAATATCCAGCTCCTCATCAATTTCAACATCATCTTCCACAATGTTCAGCACCTCCACAACCTTGGGAGGAGGTGGCGGGGGTGGAGGTTTTACCTCTTCCCGGCGCGTAACCGGTATGATCTCTTCTTCCACTTCCTGGGTTTCAATCTGACCCAGCGTAGAAGCCTCAGACGGTTTTGTTTGCCATTCAAAAGCAAACAATACAATTCCCAACGAAATCACCAATCCCAACAATAAAAAGGTTCCCCTCTTATTCTCCAGATCGGCTTTTTTTGTTTTTTTCTGTTCCATAATCGTTTTGTTTTATGATTGAATTAAAATGAACTCCTGCCTTACCCCTTGAAAATCAAATCAATCAACTAACTAATTAGTTTCACAACTAACGTTATAGTTGTATCAAGCATAACAAACTTTATGCCAGATTTTTACATTTCAACAGAAAATAACGAAGGATTTAGTTATTCGGGAGAATAAACCGGTCCATGTCCGGCAGAAAGGGAAATTTATTTCGCAGATCATGCAGTTCTGACCAGGCTATTTCAAAGGTTTGTATACCTTCCCGTTGACCGAGAAACACGCCGTATCCCTGGGCATCGATAAAGGCAGAATCTCCCAGGTAGGATATTCCTTCTCCGTCGCTGCCTGTACGGTTTACCCCAAAACAATAGGTCTGATTTTCGATCGCCCGGGCTATCAGGAGTTTTTTCCAGGCATGATGCCTGGTGGAGGGCCAGTTGGCCATATAAATGAGGATGTTGTACTTTTCGATGTTCCGGCTCCACACGGGAAACCGAAGGTCATAGCAAATCAGCGGGCAGATACGCCACCCCTTATAATTCACAATCCGTTTAGAGGTCCCGGCCTTGTAATGCTTGTTTTCTTCTCCCAGGGTAAAAAGGTGATGTTTGTCGTAGGTCTCTATGTTTCCATCCGGGGTGACCCACAAACATCGGTTATAGATGACATTCTTTTCGTGTAAAATTATGCTTCCTGTGATGGCTGTTTTCAGTGTCCGGGCTTTGGTTTTCATCCACCGGACGGTTGATCCTTCCATGGATTCAGATACGTTTTCAGGATGCATGGTAAAGCCGGTAGTAAACATTTCGGGAAGGATTACCACATCGGCTTCTCCTTGTGCCGGTAGCCATTTTTCCAGCCGGTTCAGATTCTCCGCAGGGTTTTCCCATGCGATATCAAACTGAATCAAAGCAATTTTAAGGATCTCTTGCATATCAAAATTCAACGTATCGTACCTTTTCCAATGCGGACTATTCCTCAGCCGAAAACAAGTCCGGAAATTTTCCTTCAATGCCTTTTTCCCGGTAATAGGCTTTCATGCGTTTTATATCTTCCCGGGGATCGTTGGTTAAGGAAAGTTTTTCTTCCCAACCGATTCGTTTGGTCCCGTAATCAAAAAAACCCAGGTACACGGCAGCCCCTGTTGCCTGGGCTATGGTATGAAATCCTGCCTTCCAGTGTTTGTTCGTTTTCCGGGTTCCTTCCGGGGTAATGGCCAGGTGAAATGTTTCGTGTTTGTTCATCTCATCAATCACCTGTTTTACCAGGGTACTCCCCCGGGAACGGTCTACAGGGATCGCCCCCATTTTTCTGAGAAAGTAGCCCAGGGGCCAGAAAAAAAACTCTTTTTTGATGATGATGTGTACCCGCCCTCCCTGGGAGGTATAGTATAAATAAGATATCACAAAATCCCATGAGCTGGTATGCGGGACGCCGATGATGATAGCCTTCTGATCCGGCATGACTCCGTTTACACAAGTCCACCCCATATGATTCAATAAAAATGCACAAATCCTCTTCCACATGATGTTATGTAATGGACTGAATTTCAATATGGCTAGCCCCCGCAAAATCGGTCAGCAGTCTGACAGCCATCCCGGTTGCTTCTTTCAGGTGCTCATGGGCCCCGCATCCTACCAGGATCATCAGAAACCGTTTTGTTTCCGGTTGAACTGAAGTACGTTCCGAATCACGGGTTAGCGTCCCAAAAGCTCCCAGGGAATCCCTGAAAACCGGCATGTTTTCAATGTTCAGTTTTCGCCGGCCAATACCCTCATACGGTTCCTCTGCTCTCCCGATTCCCAATTCCACAGGTCCCTGAATTTTATCTGCATCATATCCCCCAATGGAAAAACCACTGGTCAGGGATACAAGATTTAACTGATCTACCACATTGTTAACCTGGCACAGACCATCTCCCCGCACAATCCTTCGTAAAAGTGCTTCCGCCGATGGACGATACCGGGCCGGATCCTTCCCGCATTTTTTATACACGTTTCTGGAATGGTGTATCGCAGGAATCCGGCTGATGTCTTCCATTTTTAATGCCCCTGCCCGTTCTGCTGCTTTTTTTTTCACCAGCTGCCATAGTTTTTCATTGATCGGTTGAAAAACCACATTGCACTTAATGGCAGAAAGTACCATTTCGGGAGCCCATTGTTTTAATGCGCATGAAACTGTAATGTGTTGCATAAATCGGAATGTTCTGTTTTCCCTCACCGGGAACACATAAACAAAAATATAAACTTACTGAGAATAACTTCAGAAAAAAAACAGGTAAAATGAAACATGCATCATCCGGTCTCCGGTCTCCGGTCTTCGGTCTTCCGTCTTCCGTCTTTTCACAGCCTTTAACCCTGTGCATTTTCAGGGCATAGGGGTTAAATCATCCGGTCCCTGGCGGTAATACGGGCGCTGCTTGAGCACATTAGGCTGCATTTCGATCTGCTCTTGCGGAACGGGCTGGAATTTATCGCCCTCATTAAAAATGGCGCCTTTCATAGGCCAGGACCTGGTTCTCAGATCGGCAAGAGCAAACTCATTCAATACGTCAGACATACTCTCTCCGCCGATTTGATTGGGCAGGTTATCCCATCTGCGGAGGTCGAAGAACCGTCTTCCTTCGGTAGCAAATTCCAAACGCTGTTCCCACTGAACAGCTTTCATGGCTTCATCTTTATCGCCAAAAGATGAATAGAGCCCGATTTTATAGTTGGCTGCCGGCTGTGACCAGTCCACGTCACCTCCGGTCAGGTAATCGTCATCGGTAGTCTCCTCCCCCCAGGGATAGACCGATTTTGGAAGCTTGTAGATCAGAACCCGGCCCATCACTACTTCATTAGCGGCTCGGGCACGGATCCTGTTAACGAGTTCCCGGGCCTTGTTCAGGTCTCCTTCGTAAGCTGCCACCTCAGCCCTCCATAGAAGTACATGGGCATACCGGATATACCGGTAATTGTTGGCATTCACCCCGGTCATCCATCCGCTTGCCGTGGATAATGTATACCGCTGGTATTTGTAAAAAAACGGCTTCAAAGCCGGCAGATAGGGACCCCCATGCTCCTGATTCCGTATCCAGTCGTAACCACGCATAATTCCCCAGTCAAGGTAAGGAATTCCCCGCCGTCCCATCGTCCAGTCAATACGCGGATCCAGCAGATGATCTGTAGGAATAAACTCCTCCTCCGATTTTATGCCCATATCATTTTTCAGATCGGTATCGTTAAATGTATCAAAAAGGGGAAATCCCTTTACATCCACCTTAAAGGCATTGGCCAGGTTTTGCGAAACCTGATGAAATCCGCAACACATCCCAATATCGCCCCCGTGCGGCCAGTTCAGGCCGATACCCATTTCAGCATTTAACGATTCGTTGATATCGTTGACATTTGCCTGTATTTCAAAAACCGACTCCGCATTGTTGTTTTTCTCAATCCTGAAATTGTCAAAAAAATGGGGCATTAACGAATAGTTACCGCTGTTGATAATGTTATCGAGCAGGGGTTTGGCTTCTGTGTATTTCAGTTCCTGGAGGTAAGCCCTTGCAGCCAGTGCCATGGCTGTATATTTTGTCGGGCGCCCGGGTTGCTCCTGAGATTCCGGGAGATGCTCCCAGGCATATTTCAAATCGTTCACAATAAATGCCAGTACACCTCCTTCCGGATTCTCATTGGATACCCTGGCCGGATCTTTGGTGTTTTCATCGATCAACGGTATATAATCGCCGAAGACAAGCCAGGCCTCAAAATAAAACAAAGCCCGGAGAAAAAGCGCCTCGGCTTTAAATTCTGCTGCTTTCTCTTCCGTAATATCTTCTGTCTTTCGGATTACCTTCAACACACTGTTGGCGCGGTGTACCCCCAGACCAAACGCCCACTTCCACTTCTCTGCAGGATACGGATTGGTTGGACTGACTTCCCATCGCTCAATGTCCACCACAGGTATAACATCATAGTATTCAGATCCCTTATAGGCATCGTCGGAAGCCATGGACCCGTAAGCCCAGTTCTGGATGGAAGCCCCCCAGGTAATATCCCATAAGGAACTTCCCCGAACCATGCTGTAGGTTCCCACAAGAAGGTTATCGATCCCCTTCTCATTATAAAAAATGTTCCCGGAAGGAACACCCATCGGTTCCCTGATCAGGAAATCTTCCGAACAGGAAACAGAAAGGAGAATACCTACAAATAAACCCCCAATGGTCTTCTTTTTATTCATTGCTGTTCAGAATTGTTATGATTCACATTTGCATTTCATCAAAGATATAAAAATGAGCATACAATGATACCTGAGCGCATAAAAAGAACTCTTCCTCTGAGAAACGAAGAATGCCCATTGTTACGATCTTTGTAGCTGAATTTAGGTTGCGCAGCTTGCCATGTTTATCCTTTTTTTCTTACCTTCACATCCATAATCTAAAAAAGACTAAACCATGAAAAAACAGTTATTAATCTTCCTTTTTGTTCTTTTTCTAACTCCCTTATTTGCTCAGGATTATCCTTTTCAGGATCCGCGTTTGGATGATGAAACCCGGCTGGATAATCTGATCTCGCTGATGACCCCGGATGAAAAAATACGGTGTTTATCGACGCGTCCTTCCATACCGCGATTGGGTGTTGAGGGCACCCATACGGTTGAGGGTTTGCACGGGCTGGCTTTAAGCGGGCCTGCCAACTGGGCGGTTAAAGGACCGGGAGCTTCTGCCACGACCACCTTTCCACAGTCCATAGGGCTGGCACAAACCTGGGATCCGGAGTTGCTGCAACAAATTGCTTCGCTTGAAGCGGAAGAAGCCCGCTACCTCACCCAAAGTCCGAAATACGGCAGTGCCGGACTCATTGTTTTTGCCCCCAATGCCGACATCGGGAGGGATATACGCTGGGGCCGTACCGAAGAATGTTACGGAGAAGATGCCTTCCTGGCAGCTGAAATGACCGTCGCCTATGTAAAAGGACTACAGGGAGGCCACCCGAAATACTGGAAAACCGCATCGCTGATGAAACATTTCCTGGCAAATAGCAACGAAAACGAACGCACCCGGAATTCATCCGATTTTGATGAGCGCCTGTTCCGGGAATATTATGGATATGCCTTTTATAAAGGAATCACCGAAGGAGGATCGAGGGCCTACATGGCAGCTTACAACAAATACAACGGAATCCCCTGTACCGTACATCCGGTACTGAAATCAGTGACTGTAGAAGAATGGGGTCAAAACGGAATCATTGCCACCGACGGAGGAGCTTACAGGCAATTGGTGACCGAGCACCGGTATTTTCCGGATCTTGAAACAGCGGCTGTCGGATGCATCCATGCAGGAATCACCATGTTCCTGGATAATTACCAACAGCCGCTCCAAAATGCGCTCTCCAAAGGGCTGGTCACTCAGGAGGAAATCGACAGGGCTGTGCGGGGAACCCTGAGGGTGTTATTGAAACTGGGAAAGCTCGATGATTCGGCAGAAAACCCCTATTCAAAGATCGGGATTACCGATACCATCGATATTTGGGATAAACCGGAAACCCATCAACTGGCCCGCAAAGCAACGGTTAAATCGGTGGTATTGATGAAAAATGAAAACCAGCTGCTTCCGTTGGATAAAAAGAAAATCAAAACCCTTGCGGTGATTGGTCCCAGTGCAAATATGGTTGTTTCCGACTGGTATGCCGGGACGCCTCCCTACCAGGTAACGGCTCTTGAGGGGATCAGAAATGCTGTAGGAGATGATGTGAAGGTTCTGTTTGCTCAAAGCAACAAAGCCGATTCAGCAGTCATCGCCGCCTCGCAAGCGGATGTAGCCATCGTGTGCGTAGGAAATCACCCGCTGTGCAATGGCCTGGGATGGGCTGAAAGTTATGTGTACAGCAACGGCAAGGAAGCCATAGACCGCGAAGCAATCTCACTGGAACAGGAAGACCTGGTGAAAGTGGTAAAAGCAGCCAATCCCAAAACCATCATGGTGGTAGTTTCCAGTTTCCCGTACTCGATCAACTGGTCGAAAGAACATGTCCTGGCAATCCTGCATATAGCCCAATCCAGCCAGGAACTGGGCAACGGCCTGGCCGATATTCTTTTTGGGAAAGAAAGCCCTGCCGGAAGGCTGGTGCAAACCTGGTCAGCTTCCATGGACCACCTGCCTCCGATCCTGGATTATAATATACACAACGGAAGAACCTATATGTATGATCCCCATGAAGCTCTCTTTCCCTTTGGACATGGCCTTACATACACCACATTTGACTATGCCGGCATGAAAATCGAAAAACCATTTGTCAGAGAGGGTGAAAAAATAGATATTACCGTTACACTGAAGAACACCGGCGGATATGACAGCGATGAAGTCGTACAACTGTACGTTTCATTTCCTGATTCGAAAGTGGAGCGCCCGGCAAAAGCCCTCAAAGGGTTTAAACGGGTGTTTGTTCCGGAAGGACAAACCATGGAAGTTACCATTCAGCTTGATTCAGAAGACCTTACATACTGGGATGTGGAAAAACAGGCCTTTGTACTGGAAAAAGGCAAAGTGAAATTCTTTGTGGGACCTTCTTCGATCCACTTCCCGCTTATGGCAGAGATGGAAGTGAAATAATCAACGATGGATTACAGACAAAGATTCCGGTTAAAGTATCCCGTGTTTTCGAGTGTGCAAGAATGTATTACGGAAAACCACCTGCGAATCAAATACACAAGGTTTTTGGGATAACCACATTTGAACTCGGATGATTCTTTGTAGGCCCGCCGCCGATTACCTGTCAGAAAAATAAACCGTTGGAATACAGAACAAGCCATACAGGGGATAAAGGATCCAAATATAAATTAAGTAAATACATACCAGAATAGCAATTACTGAAAATAAATAGTTATCTTTGCAAAAATTTCAGATTTAAGAGATTGTGCATTAATTTACTAATTCCCCCATCAGATTAGTTCATCGCTGCTCAGATTTTTAAAACCTGATATTAATTTTAAGAATATGCTGCGTGTTTAATAAACCAGTATATTTAAATAAGTAACATTTTAAAAAAAACAAACAATGAACATTTATGTAGGAAACCTTGATTTCAAGGTTGATGAAAACGACCTGAAAAAGGTCTTTGAAGAGTATGGATCGGTAGACTCTGTAAAAATAATAACTGACAAATACAGTGGAAGAAGCAAAGGTTTTGGATTTGTTGAGATGGAAGACAATACAGAAGCCGGAAAAGCTGTTAAAGAACTAAACGGGGCCACTCTTGAAAACCGCGAAATGGTTGTTAACGAAGCAAGGCCAAGGAAAAACAATTACTAATCAGTAACTACAACAAGATTATGGCAAAAGGAAAAGTTAAATGGTACGACAAAACCAAAGGATTTGGTTTTATTGAATCTGAAAACGGAGATGACATTTTTGTCCATCGTACAGGTCTGGTTAGTTCTTATGAAGGACTTCAGCCTGATCAGGAGGTTGATTTTGAAATCAAACAAGGGGATAAAGGGCTGATTGCTGTCAACGTTCAATAAGCAAACTCAGACAATTTCCTGAAATCATTCCATACAGAAACAACTGAAAAGGTTTCTATGCGACAACTGAAAATTACAAAACAAATTACACACCGTACCGATGAATCAATATCCAGGTATTTCCAGGAAATCAATAAATATCCCAGGGTTACTGCCGAAGAGGAAGTTGATTTAACGGTACGGATCAGAGACGGGGATCATGAAGCCCTTGAGAGGTTGGTTATGGCCAACCTCCGTTTTGTAATTTCAGTTGCAAAACAGTACCAGAATCAGGGATTGTCTTTCTCTGATTTAATCAATGAAGGAAACATAGGACTCGTAAAAGCAGCCAAAAAATTTGACGAAACACGGGGATTTAAATTTATTTCATATGCAGTCTGGTGGATACGCCAATCTATGGTACAGGCTATTTCCGAACAGACACGGATTGTGAGACTGCCTTTAAACAGGATCTCATCGATCAATAAAATTAAAAAAGCAATCCCTTCCCTCGAACAAAAACTCCATCGTGAACCAACCGATACTGAAATTGCAGAATACCTTGATATGGGCAGCGATGAAGTGGAATTTGCAAATCATATTAAAAAGCGGCAACTTTCCTTCGATGTACCCCTTTCAAAAAACGGAGAAAATGATTACAGCCTGTATGACTTCATTCAAAACGGAGATATTCCTCCTCCTGATAACGATGTTATGGAAGAATCGGTCTCAACAAACATTAAAAGAGCATTAAGCAAACTTTCAGACAGGGAGGCTACAGTTGTTAACCTATCCTTTGGATTAAACGGTTCACCAGCCTGTTCTCTTAGTGATATTGCACAAAAATTTAAGATGACATCCGAAAGGGTAAGGCAGATACGAAGCGAAGGATTGTTTAAATTAAGAAAACTTCTTGAAGGAAATTATACCCTTCTGGAATAGGAACTAAACCTTTGTAAAAATACATTAAATACTAATTTTAACTTATGGGAAGATCACAGGAATCATTTAACAAAAAAGAAGTTAGAAATAAGAAAGAAAAAAAAAGAAGAGAAAAAGAAAAAAAACGTCTGGCTAAAAGAGATAGTGAAAAAAGCAGCCTCGACAGCATGATTGCCTACGTTGATGAAAATGGCAGCATTACCGACACACCTCCCGACCCTTCCAAAAAGACAAAAATCAAAGCTGAAGATATTAGAATCAGTGTTCCCAAAGGCGAAAACATAAAATCAGCCCCGGAAAGGAAGGGGACTGTATCCTTTTTCAACGCATCAAAGGGATATGGTTTTATTCGTGATACAGAAACCAAAGAAAGCGTTTTTTTTCATGTCAATAACGTAGAGGGCGACATCAGTGAAGGCAACCTGGTCAGTTTTGAAGTTGAAAGAGGACAAAAAGGCCTGGCTGCCATCAATGTAAAACAAATCAAACAGGAAACAAATTCCTAAAAAGGAAGCATGCCGTATTCGGGATTAACTGACTTTATTCATGCCCTGGAAAGAGAAGGAGAGCTGATCAGGGTCAGGGAATATGTTGACCCGGTATTGGAGATTGCCGAGGTTGCCGATCGATTCAGCAAATCGAAAGATGGAGGGAAGGCTCTTCTTTTTGAAAATACAGGCACTTCTTTTCCGGTCCTGATCAACGCCATGGGATCTGAGAAAAGAATGGGACTGGCATTAAGCAGGGGTACTATTCACGATATAGAAAAAGAGACGGAGGAGCTATTCCGTACCTTTTCCGGTCCCAGGGAGAAGCTGAAGGATAAGATCAGAATGCTACCCCTGTTAAAAGAGGCCGCTTCACGGATGCCCCGGCGGATTGCAAAAAAAGGAAAATGCCAGGAGGTGGTTTATACAGATCCTGACCTTGGCATCCTGCCTGTTTTAAAATGCTGGCCTGCCGATGGGGGGCGTTTTATAACCCTCCCGGCCGTTCATACCCAGGATCCGGAATCTGGTATTCCAAATACCGGAATGTATCGGATGCAGGTTTTTGACCCCCAAAAAACCGGAATGCACTGGCACAAACACAAAACAGGCGCCCATCACTTCGAAAAATATAAAAAAGCAGGTAAAATAATGCCTGTAAGTGTAAGCCTGGGAGGGGATCCTGCTTACATTTATGCAGCCACAGCGCCCATGCCTGAAAATACAGATGAATACATGCTGGCCGGATTCCTGCGTAAGAAACAGGTCCGGCTGGTAAAATGCCTGACCAATAATTTGTATGTCCCGGAAGATGCCGACATTGTTATGGAAGGGTACATCGATCCGGCCGAAGATCTTCTTTGGGAAGGCCCTTTTGGGGACCACACCGGTTTTTATTCTCTTCCCGGCTATTTTCCTGCTTTTCATCTCTCCTGCATAACGCATCGCAAAGATGCCGTATATCCGGCAACCATTGTAGGCATCCCGCCCATGGAAGATGCCTGGATCGGTAAAGCTACCGAACGAATTTTCCTTGCTCCCATGCGAATTGCAATGATCCCTGAGTTGCTGGATATGGAACTGCCCTTTGCCGGAGTATCGCATAACCTGGCTGTAGTAAAAATAGCTAAATCGTATGCCGGGCAGGCGATGAAAGTGATGAACTCCCTGTGGGGTGCCGGGCAGATGATGTTTAACAAAATCCTCATCGTAGTAGATCAAAAAACCGATATCCATGATTACCCGGAATTACTGAATGTCGTCTTCAGTCACCTTGATCCGGATACCAGCCTTCTGTTTTCCAGGGGGCCACTGGACATCCTCGACCATGCATCTTCACAATATGCCTTTGGTTCAAAACTGGGCATCGATGCAACCCCCCCCTTTGAAGAAGAAAAAAGCGGTAACAGAAAAAACAGATGGAACAGGGATTTTTTTGATCCATCGGTTTTAAAGGAGATACCTGAAATCGAAGAATGCAATAATCTGAAAAACAACCTGAAGATTCCGGTCTGCATCATTGCTGTGCATAAGAACCCGCATTTCAGAAAAGAAAACCTGGAAGAGAAGATAAGAAACAAAAAAACATGGAGCTGTTTTAAAATCATCGTCATGGTCGATGCGGGAGTCAACATTCATGATCTTTTTGCCGTTGTTTGGCTGACTACAGGCAATCTGGATCCTCAACGCGATTGTTCAGTTCTGGCTTTTCCCTCCGGAAGTTCTGCACTTCTGGTGGATGCAACGGTAAAAACCAGTCATAGCGATAATTTTAAGCGTTCCTGGCCCAATGTGGTGGTTTCCGATGAGGCAACGATTCAAACAATCGACCGGAAATGGAAATCCCTGCAAATCGGGGAATTCCTGTCCAGCCCTTCGTTGCAATTCAGTTCGCTGTCAAAGGGTGACGGGGCTGTGAGAAATACATGAAGGAAGGAACCAGGAAGAAGGTTGTCCGCTCACTGCGTTCGCGTTATTAGTACAGAAGAAGATCAATATGGATCAATATGGATCAATATGGATCAATATGGATCAATAAAGATCAGAGAAATCAGCGGCATTCAGTTGTCATGGTTGTTCACTCGCTTCGCTCGCGTTGGATTCTGGATATTAGATATTAGGTACTGGAAAGGTTATCGGTTGTATGGATCAAATCAATGATTTTTTCCAGCCACAATGCATCGGTCTGATCAAAAGCTGCAGGCTGCCTGCTGTCGACATCCAGTACTCCGATGATCTCCCCGTTTTCATTTCTGAAAGGAACAGCGATTTCGGATCGGGAGCGTGCATCACAAGCTATATGGCCGGGAAACTGATTCACATCATCGACAACAAGGAAGTTCTTACGGTTAAAGGCAGCCCAGCAAACTCCTTTGTTTTTCTCAAGAACCTGGCATGCTACCGGACCCTGGTACATCCAGACTGTCATTGTACCATCCACGAGTAAATAAAAACCGGTCCAGAAGAAATATTCCATTTTATGAGACAAAACCGCCAGCACAGTGGCCATTCTGGCTTCACGGATGTCACTCCTTTTCATCAAATCTTCAAGCTGTGTGTAGATTCTGCTGTATCTTCCGGCCTTTTTTTTCGTATCCATTGTTTAAATTTATCAACCTGAAAACAAAATAAACCAAAAAAATATGTAAATTTAACTATCTGCAAAATAAATCATGGTATGGAAAAAATAGTTACAGATCCTACAGAAAAACAATGGGGAATGATTACGCACCTTGCTGCGTTGGCAGCCTTTATCATACCTCTGGGGAATGTTATTGGCCCACTGATCATTTACCTGATCAAAAAAGATGAATACGAATTTGTGGCGGATCAGGGTGTGGAGGTCCTGAATTTCCAGATTACCTGGTCCATTATCCTCATCGTATCAGGCATACTGGTTCTGGCTGTTGTGGGTATTTTTATGTTGATTGGATTTGGAATCGCGTGGCTTATCCTGGTCATTCTGGGAATTTCAAAAGCCAGCCGGGGGGAACATCATCGCTATCCAATGACCATCCGGTTCATCCATTGACATCCTCGGGGTATCCATGCATCGTAATGATGATAGGGAGCCAAACCAACGCCTTCATTGGCCAGTGTTCCGGTATAAATACCCCCGCCATTGAAATGGTTATCCACAAAGGATTTTATCACCGCATAGATCGCATTATTCAAGCATTTCCTGGTAGTCATGGGTGGTCGTGTCAATATTGTATTCACCCTGTATGCCAAAATCTGTTTTTGCCCTTTCGAGACCGGTTTTACAACTCTGGAGAAACGCCAGGTCATCGAAGGTTATCCCTTGTGCCAACATCGCTACCCTTATGGCAGGCCGGGAAACCGTATCTTCTCTGCAGGAAATGACAGTTATCAGAAGCGGAAACAGTATAAGCAATAATACACCCGATGTTTTCCTCACCTTATCCTTTATAAACTAAAATTCTTTTCTATTTAAAGATATGACAAGGAACTTTATTGTAAAAGCAAAAACAAATTAATACGTTGTTTCGTAATCTTTCCTTATTTTTGCCTACCTGAATTAAAGAAAAGGAATGGCACAAAAACCTTCGATTCCCAAAGGAACCCGTGATTTTTCACCGGTGGAGATGGCCCGCCGCAATTATATCTTTCATACCATTGAAGAAGTTTTCAGGTTATACGGGTACCAACCCATTGAAACCCCGGCTATGGAGAATCTTTCGTCGCTCATGGGAAAATACGGCGATGAAGGCGACAGGCTGTTGTTCAAGATCCTGAATTCCGGGGATTTTATGGCAAAGGTTCCGCCGGAATATCTGAACAAGGCAAATGCTTTCGATCTCACTCCGAAGATTTCCGAAAAAGGATTACGGTATGACCTGACCGTCCCTTTTGCCCGTTTTGTGGCCCAGAATCAACATAAAATCACCTTTCCGTTTAAACGATATCAGATTCAGCCGGTATGGCGGGCCGACCGGCCCCAGAAAGGACGCTACCGTGAGTTCTACCAATGCGATGTGGATGTGATCGGAAGCAACAGTCTTCTGAATGAAGCCGAACTGATCCAGATTATTGAAGATGTCTTCAACCGCTTACATATCGACACCCTCATAAAAATTAACAACCGTAAAATACTGGTTGGCATAGCTGAATTTCTTGGGATTGCAGAACGAATCAGCGATCTGACTGTGGCGATTGACAAACTGGAAAAAACCGGATTGGAAAAAGTAAACCTCGAATTGCAGGAGAAGGGAATTCCCAAAGAGGTTATAGAAAAATTACAGCCCATCCTTCACCTCCGGGGATCCTCTGCTGAAAAACTGAACACCCTGCGAGACATGCTATCTGATTCTGCAACAGGATTAAAAGGCATAGAAGAAACGGAGACACTGTTAACCTATATCAACGAATTGTCTGTTGAAGCAGGAACAGTATTTGATCTGACCCTGGCACGAGGCCTCGATTACTATACCGGAGCAATTATCGAGGTAACAACGGCCGATAAAGCCATGGGGAGCATATGTGGGGGCGGACGGTATGATGATCTGGCAGGAATTTTCGGTTTGCCGGGTGTTTCTGGTGTGGGTATTTCTTTTGGTGCCGAACGGATCTATGACCTCCTGGATCAGGCCAACGGGTTCCCTGCAGATGCCCTCGAAGATACCAGGTTGCTGTTTATCAATTTCGGAGAAATTGAGGAACGCTATTGCCTGGCTGCCTTAGCGGAAGTCCGTAAACACGGCATCAACGCAGAAATATATCCTGACCGGGTCAAAATTAAAAAGCAGATGAACTATGCCAACCGGAAAAATATTCCTTTTGTAGCACTGGCAGGAGAAACGGAGATACACAACCAAAAGGTTACATTAAAAAATATGACAACCGGGAAACAGCAACTTGTTTCGGTTCAGGAACTGATTAAAATCCTTTCGGAATAAAAAAAAATTCCCTTTCTTGCTTTAAAAGCAAAATATGGATAACCGGATTTTTTTGATATCCCCCGAGAACCTGACCTTCAGTGCAATTAAAGACATCCTGGAGAACAACAGAAAACTTGAACTCTCAGAGACCTCCGTTCAGTTGATTCAAAAAAGCAAGATCTATCTGGATAAAAAAATACAGGAAACCCAGGGTCCGCTCTATGGAATAAATACAGGGTTTGGAGCCTTATGCGACATTGAAATATCTACAGATGAGCTGAGCAAACTTCAGGAGAACCTGGTTCTTTCCCACACATGCAACATCGGACCGGAGATTCCTGCCGATATTGTCCGGCTGATGCTACTGCTCAAGGTCCATGCTTTGGCAAAGGGAAATTCAGCGGTTCAGTTGCAAACCGTACAGCGCATTATCGACCTTTTCAATTATTCGGTATTGCCGGTTGTATGTGAACAGGGATCCCTGGGAGCCAGTGGGGATCTGGCCCCCCTGGCTATGCTTTTCCTCCCGTTGCTGGGTTTGGGGGAAGTGTGGTTTGAAAGAAAAAAACGGCCCGCTGAGGAAGTCCTCACACATTTTGGATGGAAACCTGTAAAACTGGAAGCCAAGGAAGGACTGGCATTGCTCAACGGCACACAGTTTATGAGCGCCTATGGTGTATACACCCTCCTCAAAACATTCAGGATTGGGGATCAGGCCGATATAATAGGAGCCATTTCGCTGGATAGTTACGATGGGCTTATCGAACCCTTTCTGGATAATTTACAACGAATACGCCCGCACAAGGGACAGGCTGAAACAGCAAAAAATTTCAGGAAAATCCTTGAAGGAAGCGAAATGATTAACCGTTCAAAAAAACATATTCAGGATCCCTACTCGTTCCGGTGTATCCCGCAGGTCCACGGAGCAGTAAAAGATACCGTACGCTATGTTTCGGAAGTAATTGAAACAGAGATCAATTCAGTTACGGACAACCCCACCGTTTTCCCTGATGAAGATGTGATTGTTTCGGGAGGGAATTTTCATGGAGAACCGTTGGCACTGGTACTGGATTTCCTGGCCATTGCCGTTGCAGAACTGGGCAGTATTTCTGAACGCCGTATTTACCGGCTGATCTCAGGGGAAAGAGGATTACCTGAATTTCTGGTCGCCAATCCGGGGCTTAATTCAGGTTTCATGATCCCCCAGTATACAGCTGCTTCCATTGTAAGCCAGAACAAACAGTTGTGTACCCCGGCATCGGTCGACTCTATCCCTTCCTCAAACGAACAGGAAGACCACGTGAGCATGGGAGCAAATGCAGCTACCAAAGCATTAAAAGTGGTGCTGAATGTGCAGAAAATACTGGCTATTGAATTATACAACGCTGCCCAGGCATTTGATTTTAGAAAAAACGAAAAAACATCCCCCTTTCTTTTAGATTTTCTTATGGAATACCGGAAACATGTCGGTTTTGTGGAAGAAGATACCCTTATGTATAAGGGAATCAATAAAACAATCGATTTTCTGGATTCGTCAACAACGGAAATTCCCGGAAAAAAAACAGACGGAAGCCGATATTTTTAATCCCGGTCTAATATCTCCTGTTTCGGTAATCGTGTAACATCTGCCTTAAAAACTGGTGTTCAGCCTGATATAAAATCAGTACCTTCTGGGGCGGCAGTACCTCAAGAAATTTCTTATTGTATTTTTCCCGGACAAGAGCTTCTGCTTTATGGGTCTCAACCATCTCTTTGGTTAGTGCAATGATCTCTTTATCACTCAGGTTCCCGTTTTCCTTTTGTACACGGAATTCAATCTGCTGCCTTTTGAACTGTGCTTCCCAGTTCTCTTTTTCTGATTGATGATAAATAGGCCAGAATTTTTCCGCTTCTTTAGGTGTTAGCTGCAATTTATCGGTCAGAAAGGAAATCTTTTTGGCACGAAATCTTTCTATATCCGCTTCCGAAGGACTCCCGGGCTGAGCAAATGAGGGAAAAATAAATAAGGATGTAAATAACAATACGGTTGACCACTTTATTAATTTCATCTGATTATAATTGTTTATTCATTTTATCCAATTTTATTCTGTCGACTCCATGTAAATATCATAATCGCTTAAATTAGAACTCAGATAACTTATAAGCTCTTCATCACTAAACGTTTCTTCTGCTGGTTCCCCTTCAAAAGCAGTTAACAGTGAATTATCGTCCATCCTTTCCATAATTCCGATAAGGACATTCTCGATCGTATATTCAGAAAATTCATTTTCCATTTCAGCCGTCTGGAGATTCCTGGATCTGCTTAACGGCCAATAGACCAACATAAAAATAAGGGCAAAACTTGCTGCCAGACTGATAGCAGGTTTCAAGATACGAATAACAGGATTGGGTTTTTTAACCACGGGTTCCTCTTTTATTCTCAGCTGAAGCCTGGAGTAGAAATCATCAAAATATTCCGGAGGCACTCTGAAAGGATTCTCCTTCCTGATTTCTGATAATTCCGAAGTTTTATTTTTTAACTTATCCATTTTCTTATCTGGTTTTTATTTTGACTCTATGAGTGAAAAAAGGTTTAACGTTCAACCGCTTATTCCGTATTCGTTAATGCATCTTCAATTTTTTTAACGGCATGATGGTACGAAGCTTTCAGGGCCCCCACCGAAGTATTCAGTATTTCTGATATTTCATTGTATTTCAGATTATCGAAATATTTCATATTAAATACCAGTCGCTGCTTTTCCGGTAACGATAAAATGGCTTTCTGAAGTTTCTTCTGAATCGCATCTCCTTCGAAGTAGGGATCCGCTTCCAGGTTATCCATTAAAAAATCAGTTACCTCATTCAATGGGAGAAGCGAATGCCTCTTTTTTGAATTCAGAAAAGTCAGGGATTCATTGGTGGCAATCCGGTAAAGCCAGGTAAAAAGAGTGGATTCTTCCCGGAAATTTTTCAGGTTCTTCCAAACCTTAATAAAGGTATTTTGCAGTACATCGTCCGCATCATCATGGTCCATAACTATCTTTCGGATGTGCCAATACAAACGTTCCTGGTATTTTTCGACCAGCATCTGAAAGGCAAGATCCTGATTCCGGTTATCCCGCAGATCAGAAATAAGTTGCTGGTCGCTTTTTTGCATAGTAATCCGTTTTATGATAGACATCCAACCCCCTGGGTTGGTTTAACAGCAGGATATATTTAAAGACCACTCCCTGTATCCGGAACAGCATCCAAAAGACAGACATCCTGTTTAAGGGAACAAAAATATAAAACAAGTTCAAAAGTTGGCGCTTAATGCACTATTATTTATTTAATTACCTTTGCCCGGTTTTAAAGGCAAAAAGATGGGATTGAAATGTGGCATTGTCGGATTACCCAATGTAGGTAAATCAACGATTTTCAACTGTTTATCCAGTAAAAAGGCTCAGGCAGCAAATTTCCCTTTTTGTACCATTGATCCGAATGTAGGGATGTTTACAGTTCCTGACGAACGGTTGATTAAAATATCCGAAATTGACCACCCTAAAAAAGTGGTTCCTACAACGATAGAGATCCTTGATATTGCCGGCCTGGTCAAAGGAGCCAGTAAAGGAGAGGGATTGGGGAACCGGTTCCTGGCAAACATCAGGGAGACGGATGCAATCATCCATGTTCTCAGATGTTTTGAGAACGATAATATTACGCATGTCGACGGATCCATTGATCCGGTTCGGGATAAAGAGATCGTTGATGCCGAGTTGCAGCTAAAAGATCTCGAAACGTTGGAAAAACGCATTGAAAAGATGGGCAAACAGGCCCGGTTCGGGAATGACCCTAAAACAAAAAAAATGGTTGACCTGGCTGTCCGTTACAAAAACGTCCTGGAACAGGGCAGATCGGCCCGGACACTGCATCTTTCCGAGGAAGATACCAGGGTTGCCAGGGAATTCTACCTCCTCACAAACAAACCGGTTCTGTATGTATGCAATGTAGATGAAGCTTCTGCTCTGAAAGGAAATAAGTACACCAGGGACCTGGCTGAAGCCATAAAGGATGAAAATACAGGAATGCTGATCCTGGCAGGTGCCACTGAAGCGGATATCGCAGAACTCGAAACTTTTGAAGAAAAGAAGCTTTTCCTGGAAGAACTGGGCCTGGAAGAACCGGGAGTAAATAAACTCGTTTCAGCAGCTTATGAACTGCTTGACCTGCAAACATTCTTCACTACCGGCCCTGATGAAAGCCGGGCATGGACTTTTATCCGGGGCACCAAAGCCCCCCAGGCCGCCGGCCTGATACATTCTGATTTCGAAAAAGGATTTATCCGTGCCGAAGTAATAAAATATGAAAATTACATTGCCTATGGTTCAGAACATGCATGCAGGGATAAAGGGAAAATAGCCATTGAAGGAAAAGAATATATGGTCCAGGACGGAGATATTATGCATTTCAGATTCAATGTATGAAACGAGCATGATCTTATCAATCACAAAAGCTGATGACGAAAGCATGCGGGTTCCTATTTTTTTATATCTTGCGCCCTTTAAAAATGGATATATATCAAAAATAAAACAAATGAAACGAATCCTGTTTGTTGTTGTATTGTTTCTGGTTTTTGCCTGTAGCAAAGAAGCCGGGTACAAAATAAAGGTTGATCTTAAAGGCGCGCAGGGAATGGTTTTCCTGGAACAACGGGATACCGGAGAATGGATTCCTGTAGACTCTGCTGTTTTTTCCGAAGAAAAAGCAGTAATGAGAGGATCGGTTGACATCCCGGAAATGTATTACCTCTCCCTCAACGGCGACCGAAACAAACTGACACTGTTCATCGAGAATTCAGATATTACTGTAACCGGAACCGTAGATTCCATTGCCAATGCTACCATCAGTGGATCCTCTGTGCACGATGAATACCATACCGTAGTTGAGAAGATCCAACGGCTGAGCGATGAATATGTGGCATTATACCAGGAATCTCGACAGCTCCGGGCTGAAGGCAATACAAGGAAAGCCGATGAATTGATGGATCAGGTAAATCGTATGTATGAAAGTGTAGGGACCATACAGGAAGACTTTATTAAAAACAACCCCGCCTCTTATGCAACCCCGGCTTTTCTGGCCAACATCCAGTACGAAAAATCCCTGGAAGAGCTGGAAGCCATGTTAAACAACCTGGATCCCAGGCTGAATGAGACCTCCATCATCCAATTGCTTCGCGAAAGGGTTGCTAAGCTAAGAACCGTAGCGGTTGGTCAGAAAGCACCTGATTTCACCCTCAACGATCCGGAAGGAAATCCCATAACCTTGTCGGAAGTATACAAAAACAACGCCTATACCCTGCTGGATTTCTGGGCCGGATGGTGTGGCCCCTGCCGCGTTGAAAATCCAAATGTCGTCGCCGTTTACAACGACTATAAAAACAAAGGATTTGGTGTTTTGGGTATTTCCCTGGACCGTACTAAAGAAGAGTGGGTACAAGCCATTGCGGATGACGGATTAACATGGCAACAAGTCTCAGACCTTTCCTACTGGAATAGTGCAGCCGCGAATCTGTATGCAGTAAACTCTATTCCTTCCAACCTGATTCTGGACAGGGAAGGAATCATTATTGCCAAAAACCTCCGGGGTCAGGACCTGCGAAATAAAATCTCAGGGCTCCTGGATGAATGAAACGACCCTGACAAATCATGCCACAAAAACCAATGATTCGTCTTCATGAGTAGCGCTTTTGCAGTCTCTTCCCGGAAATTATAGCAACTGCTTACTAAGGAATGCAGCAACATTTTGGAGAAATAGCCGGTATTCTGACGGCCGTATTCTGGACGGTCACCAGTTTGGCCTTTGAATCGGCCGGGAAAAAGGTAGGTTCCCTGGCTGTGAACCTGATCAGGCTGGTTATGGCTTTCTTTTTTATTGGCATCTACAGTTTTCTTGTCAGGGGGCATTTCTTCCCTACCGATGCCACGCTCTATCAATGGGAATGGCTGGCCCTGTCCGGCCTGGTTGGTTTTGTTATCGGAGACCTTCTTTTATTCCAGGCCTTTGTGGTCATCGGGGCCAGGATTTCCATGCTGATAATGGCTCTGACGCCCCCTTTTACAGCTTTTATAAGCTGGCTGATGCTGGGCGAAGTATTAACGTTGATGAATTGGGTTGGCATGTTCATTACCCTCATTGGAATCGTTATGGTAATCCTTAAACGGGAAAAACGGGCCGAAAACGGACAGATCATCCGTAAATTGAAATCAGGCTATTCGGCAAGCGGCATTTTACTGGCCCTGGGAGGAGCCATCGGACAAGCAACCGGATTGGTATTAAGCAAAAAAGGAATGGGCACATACGATGCCTTTTCTGCCTCACAAATCAGAGTATTAACCGGAATCGCAGGATTTTCCCTTCTGTTTTTCCTTTTAAACCGATGGCCCCGTGTCCATGCTGCACTAAAAAACCGATCCGCCATAAAACGCATCACCCTGGGCGCATTCTTCGGACCTTTCCTGGGAGTTTCCTTTTCCCTGCTGGCCGTGCAACATACCGAAGCAGGAATTGCTGCTACCCTGATGGCCATTGTTCCGGTATTGATCATACCCCCAGCCGTGATCTTATTTAAAGAAAAAATAAACTGGAAAGAGATGATCGGAGCGGTTATTACCGTTGGAGGCGTTGCCCTCTTTTTCCTTTAATCCTTTATTGATTCTTTCAGTTCTGTAAGTTTCATCCGTCGGTCCATGGAAAAAGAAAGGCTTTCCCGCTCTACTTTATCGAGAAGAAAATAGGCCTTGCTGAGAAAATCCCGCTGTGTGCAGGCATCCTGAGCCATTTCTCCCTGCTCCTTCAGTACATAAGCCACCAGTTCGATCTGTTCGTTTGTAAGTTTTTTTTCATTCTCAAGATAAGGGATCAACTCTTCAATAGACAATTCTGAGAACTTCCTGTCTATTTTCAGGCAGTGATAAAAGTATGAGATCTGCTCTTCCGCTTCCCCGATCTTCCCCTTTTTCCGAAGTCCTATTATTTTGTATATGACTTCAAAAAGCATCATCAACTGCCGCATCAAATAATCTTTTTCAATTCCCATACCCGTATATTTAAACAGACAGTCCTGAGCGGCTGCTGCATATTCCTGTAAAAATCCGTTTTTCAATAAAATATTTCCCAAAGATAAAAGTTTCTATCTTTGAAAAAGCTCTGATCCGGAAATTTGAGAAAAACAAAAACAAACAGGGTGATTGTTTCGGTAACCAACGATCTGGCAACCGACAACAGGGTGCATAAAATATGTTCATCCCTGGTAAAATTTGGCTTTGAGGTATTGCTTATCGGCAGGAAACTCCCAGGCAGCCCTGAAATCGGGGAACGTAGGTATAAAACCATACGTTTCAGGCTGTTGTTCACCAAAGGACCTTGCTTTTACGGCTGTTATAACCTGCGGTTATTCCTGTTTCTTTTGTTTCAAAGATCTCAGATTTTGCTTTCCAATGATCTGGATACCCTTCCTGCCAATTACCTGGCATCAAAGATCAGGCATAAAAAACTGGTATTCGACAGCCATGAATATTTTTCTGAAGTTCCCGAGTTGATCCACCGGCCCCGAACACAGAAAATCTGGAAAAGCATCGAAAAAAGGATCCTGCCCCATATCAAACATGCTTATACGGTATGTGATTCCATTGCAGACCTATACAAAATGGAGTACGAAGTGCCGTTCAGGGTAATCCGCAATGCTCCTGAACAAAAAGAATCCTTTTTGATACCGGAGGTAAAAATCATTAAAACAGACAAAAAGATTATCCTGTACCAGGGAGCTGTAAATATAGGCCGGGGCCTCCCTGAAGTAATTTCCGCGATGCAATATATGGATAAAGCCCTGCTTCTTATTGTTGGCAACGGAGATATCCTGGAAGATATCAAGGAACAGGTTCGGAACCTTGCCCTTGAAGAGAAAGTGATCTTCACCGGAAGATTGCCTGCCCGGGAAGTGAAATATTTTACAGCCCAGGCATCCCTGGGTCTATCCATAGAACAAGACCTGGGTCTGAATTACCGGTATGCCCTTCCCAATAAACTTTTTGACTATATCGGGGCTGAAGTTCCGGTTTTGATTTCGAACCTTCCGGAAATGGCCCGGCTGGTAAATAAATACCAGATCGGATTAATCATGAATTCCCATGAACCAAAAGCCATTGCAGAAAATATGACGGAAGCTCTTCAAAATAAAAGATTAAGGGAACTATGGAAAAAAAATTTACGGAAAGCATCTTCCGAACTCACCTGGGACAAGGAAGAAAAAGTACTGGCTGAAGTCTTTCTTCCTTTAAAAACGATCTGATAAAAAAGGGAATACCTGAGACCGGATCCCTTTCAGATCCTTACAATACATGAATCCTTCAACCATCCCAGGTTTCCGTCCAGCAGTTTAACCTCCTTCCAGACATCAAGGCTGTCGGTAATTTCCACTTTCACTCCTTCATAGATCAGGAAAAGGTCGGTACCGTTCTCCGAGGGGGAACTTTTAACGGTCACACGGGGACAAAAAACAATGGCATGATTACGGTTCCTGATCTTTGATTGTTGTTTTGATGCAAAGGAAAAAGCAAACAGGGAAATAACGATAGACAGAATCCCCAGGATAAATGAAAAGCGTTTTATTCCGGCCGATTTGGCAAACAAAAATAATCCCAGGAATACCAGAAAACAAAAAAAAGCAATCAGGCTGATCCTGCCCCAGGAGTCAGCAGAATTCAGGTTGATCACCGCATTGGACCAGCGTGCAAAGAAAGGTTGAGGCAGGGGTTCAACACTGGTAACCACATATTGATTGGCGACCTGCAGGTTAAAGGCAATATCTTCATCATTGGGATCCAGTAACCTGGCCCTTTCAAAATTCAGTATGGCATGGTTTATATCCCCGGTTTTAAAGTATGCATTGCCCAGGTTAAAATAGAGTTCTGCAGATTCTTTGCCTTCCTGCAGGACCTCTTCATACAGCGCAACAGCCTCCTGGTATTTCTCTGCTGTATAAAGGCTGTCTGCCGTTTTCATTTTGTCAATCTGACCGAAAACCGGCAAGATCAGTACGATTCCCAGTATGGTGTGGACTATCCTCATGGTTTTGTTATCGTTTTATCTGGCTTTCCATTTTACTCATTACCGATGCAGCCTGCTTATACAGGTCGTGCCGGGCTTTGCTTCCCCCCGATGGTGCATAACGGGCAAATTCACATTGTTCAATGACCTTTACAAAGTCATCAATTAATGCCCTGGTTACTTTTCTGTTGTTCAGTTCCTCCACTGCGCGTTCCCGGTTCAGGATGGCCACCTCAATCCCCAACTTATCGCTGAGGTATCCCCAGAAAGCTTTCAGGATCGATTCATAAAACTGTTCATCCTGATTATTTTTCATAAATCCGGCCGCTTCCTTCAGGCGTTTTTTTGCGATCCGGTTGGCTTTTTTATTTCGCATCAATACAAGATTGGCATTTTCACGGGCTTTTTTCCGGTAGACCATGAAAACAATCAAAAAAGCCAGGGCTCCTCCTCCATACATTGCATAAAAACCAGTCGTACCAAAAAAAGTATACCCTCTTTGCCGGAGCTTTGTATGGTTTTGTTTAATAAACCGGATATCCTGTCCGATCAACTGAACATCCTCCTTTCGGAGTGAACTGACAACTGTGGCCGACTGTTCTTCATCTCCTTTGGATACATGCAATTCAAATTCCGGAGTTGATTTGGTTACAAACTGTCCTGAGGCCGGATTAAAATAGGAAAAATGAATCTGCGGGATCGTATAATCCCCCTCAAACCGGGGCTGAAACAAATATTCAAAGGTTTTAGTTCCCGACATTCCGTTGTCTGTGGTCCGTATATTTTCTGTAGAACGGGGATCATAAACCTCAAAATCACTGGGTAATTCCAGCTCCGGATTGCGGATTAAACGGATATTTCCGGAACCATTTACCTTCACTTCCAGTGTTACAGCATCATTGGTTGAGACATGGGTATTTGACAGGGAAGCATTGACAGAAAAATTCCCGACCGCTCCTGTAAAACCTGCAGGTGCTGATGGCAGATCTCTTACCTGCAGGGATACCGGTTCACTGGTTATCCGTGCACGTGCGGTCCGGTAACTGCTGAAAAAATCATCAAAAAAACTTCGGGGTCCAACCTGCTGCCTTACCAGACAGGTCAAACTAAACGGATTAATGGTGATGGTCCCGTTTTGTTGTGGAAAAAGAATGGTTTTTTTCAGAACGCCCACTTTATAAATCCGATCGTTATACACTTCCCTGGTAAAACTGATCTGTTGCGGCATGTCGATATCCTGGGAATAGAATCCTTCATATTCCGGCAGGTTAACCTCTTCAAATCCCTGGATGGGAAGGTCGGGTTCGGCATACAGTTTTACGGTTGCCAGAAGCTGTTCCCCACGGTAAACGCTTGATTTACTTAACGCTACCCGGACAAACAAATCCTCTTTCCCTACATCGGCAGCTCCTCCTTCCGGAGGGTTATCCTGTTGTGGCTGTTGCGGAGTTCTCCCTTTCACAACCTGAATCTTTAGTGAATTCGATTCATACACAGCACCATCCACTTCAATTGTAGCCGGACGTATCTCAAATGTTCCCTCATTTTTCGCCCGTAAAATATAAATATACGAATAGGTGACAGAATGCGTAACCTGCCCGTTAATGATCTGCGTGCTGGATGACTCGGATTTGCTGGGGCCCATCAGGATCTCAAAATTGCTCAGATCGGGCAAACGCAGGTTGCCCCCTTCCTTATTCAATGAAAATGATAATCTGAACTGCTGACCGGTTTCAACAGCGTTGGGTGCGGACATCTCAAAAGTAACCCCGTCGGCAAAAATCACGGCCGGGTTCAGGATAAATAGTAATGCCAGCAATTGTTTTATCATCTTTATTAACGTTACAAAATTAGCCTTTCGTTTACCAATCTTTCTCAATGGTCACTTTTTTCGCTTTCGCAGCCTGGGCTTTTTTTACTTTTTCCTGAATCTTGCGTTCATCGTTTTGCAGAGCCTCTAAAAGCTGTTCAGCATTCTCTTTTGATATTTTGTTTTGTTGTTGCTGTTCTTTTTGCTGATCCTGCTCCTGTTTGTTTTGCTGCTGATCCTTATTTTGTTGGTCTTTATCCTGATCCTGATCCTGATCCTGATCCTGATTCTGATCCTGATTCTGGTTCTGGTTCTGATCCTGGTTCTGATCCTGGTTTTGTTGTTGTTGTTGCTGCTGTTGCTGCTGTTGCTGCTGTTGTTGCTTCAGGCTTTGTGCGTAGGCCAGGTTGTACTTTGTTTCTATATCGTCCGGATTAAGCCGTAACGCTTCTTTATATGCTTCGATGCTCTCCTCCAGTTTTTGGTTAAAAAGCAGGCTGTTTCCTTTATTATGCAGGGCTCGTGCTTTTTCTTCGGGATTTTCAAACTGGTCGGAAAGCTGGCCAAACTTTTCTGCAGATTCTTCAAACTTCATCTGTTTATATATGGCATCGGCCAGATTGAAATTCCATTGGAGATTATCCGGTTTTTTATCCAGGGCCTGTTTGTAGGCAATTTCAGCCTGTCTGAAATTTGTGGTATCCAGTTTTGTGGTATCCTTAATTGCATCCATAAATAAATCATTCCCCCTCCTGACAAACTTTCTTTCATTCTGTCCGTTTGCCAGTGTTACGGAACACAACAACAGAATAAAAATACCTGAACGTTTCATTCTTCTAAATTTATAATTATTTATGGTAACTCAAACCTGCTTCTCTGTTTGTCCGAATAAATGGATGTTTTTAAAATACCTGTTTTTTCTTTCAAGTATCAGGAACTCGATCAATAATAATGCCAGCCCTATGGCAAACAGATATTGGAACTGGTCTTCATATTCTGAATAGACGCTGGTTTCCATTTCTGTTTTTTCCATTTTACTGATCTCATTAAAAAGGGCATTTAACCCCACCTGGGCATTATTTGCTCTGACATAAATTCCCATTCCGGCGGCACTGATCTTTTCCAGCATCGGTTCGTTAAGTTTGGTAATGATCGTGTTTCCTTGTTCATCCTTTTTGTAATCTTTTTGTCCGTTTCGGTATACCGGTATGGGAGCTCCCTGGGGAAGTCCCATTCCTATCGTATGCACGATTATTCCACTTTCAGCAGCCTGACGGGCTATATCCACGGCATTGTCCTCATGATTTTCACCATCGGTAATAATGATGATTGCCTTGTTGGCTTCGCCTGAGGGTGAGAACGAACGGGATGCCAGTTCAATAGCAGCTCCTATTGCGGTCCCCTGAACGGGAACAATGTTCGTCTGAACAGATGTCAGAAACATTTTTGCAGCGTTGTAATCCGTTGTGACCGGCAACTGGGTGAACGCTTCACCGGCAAATACGATCAACCCGATTTTGTCGTCACTTAACCGGTCAATGAGCCTTGAGATTGCCCGTTTCGCCCGTTCGAGGCGGTTGGGTTCTATATCTTCGGCCAACATACTGTTGGAAACATCCAACGCAATAACCAGTTCAACGCCCTCGCGTTTTATTTTTTTAAGTTTTGAGCCAAACTGAGGCCGTGCCAGACCAAAAATAAAAAACACCAATGCAAGCAACACAACCATAGATTTAAACACTGGCCGTACTCCTGACGCATAGGGCATCAGAACCTTCAGAAGATTTTCCGATCCAAAACGCCTGAGCGCCCTTCGCCTTGCCACACGGGAAAGGGTAAATAGGACAATCAACAGGGGGAGGATCAGGAATCCCCACAAAAAATCCGGATTTGCAAATCGAAACATTTCCATACGCATTCTTCCTTTAAGGTATATTCCGGAACAGGGTTGACTGTAACAGCAAACTAACAATCAGCAAGAGAATACCAGCTACAGCAAAAGGAAGGAATTCTTCCGATTTACGGCTGAATTCACGGACTTCGATTTTTGATTTTTCAAGCTGGTCTATCTCTTTATAGATCTCTTCAAGGGCTGTATTATCCGTTGCCCTGAAATATTTTCCATCCGTAAGGGATGCAATTTCCTGCAGCGTTTCTTCATCAATCCTTACTTCCACATCACGGATCTGGGTTTGAATGCCAAACGCTGTCTGCACCTGTACCGGATAAGGAGCGGTTCCGCGGGAACCTACGCCTACCGTGTAGACTCTGATTCCGTACGTCCTGGCAATCTCAGCAGCAGTTACAGGAGCTACTTCACCCCGGTTGTTTTCACCATCGGTGAGTAAAATGACCACACGGCTTACTGCTTCGCTGTCTTTAAGCCGGGCCACTGCCGTTGCCAAACCGTTCCCAATCGCAGTCCCATCTTCGATCATCCCACTTTCAATATCTTTGAAAAGGTTCATTAATACAGCCCGGTCTGTGGTAAGCGGGCATTGGGTGAAGGCTTCCCCTGAAAAGACCACCAGTCCCATCCGGTCGTACTGCCTTCCTGAAATGAATTCCATTGCCACATCCTTAGCTGCCTCCAACCGGTCAGGCGTAAAATCCTGTGCCAGCATGCTGCTGGATATATCCAGCGCAATGATGATATCAATGCCTTCGGTAGTCACATTTTCCCAACTGCTGGAAGACTGGGGCCTTGTCAGAACAACAATGAACAAAGCCATAGCCAGAATCCTGAATACAAAAACCAGGTGACGCATGCAATGCCTAACCGTCTTAGGAGCTTGTGAAAAAGCTTTTATGCTGGATATATGAATGCTGGCCGTATTTTTTCTGTGCCTGAAGAGATACCATCCGATCATGGGTATCAAAACCAGCATCAGATAAAAAAATTCCGGATTTTTAAAGGTTATTCCTTCCAACATCTTCTTTTATTTTAATTCAACTTCTTCAACCCCTTCTTCCGTTTGGGGTTGTTCCGGTTTTTCAGCAGGATTCTCTGTTTCCTTCTTTGTGTCGTTTACAAAAAAGTAGGCATTCATCAAAACCATATTGTGTTCATCAGGTAAGGGAATAAATTTTGCAAATTTCACCATGTCGGCCAGGTTCAGTATCTGCTTCAGGCTGTTGTAATTCTTTTCATTCAAAAGGTCACGCCTGTATTTAAAAACAGCCAGGGTTTCTTCAGAGGTCTGTTCCATCGCCGGGGTCTCAAACCGTCTTTCGATATATTCCCTCAGAACTTCTGTCACTTCACTGTAATACTGTTTAATCTTATCTTTTTGCCACAATTTTTCTCCTTTTATGCGGTCCAGCTCCCTTAGAGCAATCACATGGGCCGGCTCTCTGGGCTTCTGTGGAATTGAAAATATCGGCTTGTTCTGTTTCTTTCGTTTGATGGAATACAAAATAAAAAACAGAATCGCTCCGATCAGGATCACTCCCAGAATATAGGGCATTACTTCTTTCAGCGTTACCGGGGCATCGTACGGTAATTTTATATCTGTCGGGCCTTTTGTTGTGTCGATAGCCAGGGTTTCCACATCCAGTATCAAGCTGTTTGATGGGGTTGAATCCACCAGTCCATTGTATTCAAAAGGAAACCAGTAATTGGGAATGTAATACCTTCCACTGTCAAAAGCAGTGATCGTATACGCCTGAATCAGGGTTTCCAGTTTTTCATTGTTTGTGCGGATTGTATCAATCCCGGAACGATCCAGTACTTCTATCTTCTCATCAATAAACTCGCCTATTTCAGGAAATTTCACATGCACATCCACCGGTTTATCCAACTGCAGGAACATTTTTATCTGGTCCCCGATAAGAATAGGAGTGGAATCGAGGCTTGCTGTTGCTTTAATCCGCTGTGCAGCAACCTCTCCGGACATTCCTGCCAGGAGCATCAACCCGCATAATATATAGAATAAACCCTTTTTCATGCGATTATAATTGTTTATTTTATCGGTATCGTATGCCTGTCTGTTCGCCTTTGCTCCGCTGACTGCGCCTTCGCGTAGCCGCTACGGCAGAGCAGGGAGCTATGCGAAAGCGATGCAGACAGGGAACCTCGCCCTGTCCCGATAGCCATCGGGATCGGGGCTCGTTTCATATTACCGAACGGCCCGTTTTTTAAATAACGACACAAGTGTTGTAATGTAATCTTCACTGGTATTTATTGAAGCATAATCAACTCCACATTTTTTTAAAAGCCTGTCCAGTTTTTCGTTTCGTTGTATCCAGTTTTGAACATACAGATCCCTGATTTTTCTGCTACCGGAGTCAATCCATATTGTTTGGTCTGTTTCAGCATCTTTGAACTTAATCATTCCGATTGGGGGGAGTTCCTTTTCCCGATGGTCGTAAATCCGCAGGGCAACCACATCGTGTTTATTATTGGCAATAGACAACGCCTGTTCCAATGCCGGATTATCATCCATAAAATCGGAAAGAATAAAAGCAGTACACCGTTTTTTTATGGCATTGGTCAGGTACCGTACAGCTTCTGCGATATCGGTTCCCTTCTTTTCAGGCTGAAAATTGATCAACTCACGGATGATCCTCAGAATATGGCTTCTGCCCTTCTTGGGAGGAATAAACTTTTCAATGGTTTCAGAAAAAAAGATCACTCCAATCTTATCGTTGTTCTGGATTGCCGAAAAAGAAAGGATAGCAGCAATCTCTGTAATGATATTTTTCTTGAATTTTTCGGTTGTTCCAAATTCACGGGAACCACTCACATCGATCACCAACATAACCGTCAGCTCCCTTTCCTCTTCATAGATTTTCACATACGGATGGTTGTAACGGGCTGTTACATTCCAGTCAATATTCCGGATATCATCTCCGAACTGGTATTCCCTCACCTCTGCAAATGCCATTCCCCGGCCTTTAAAAGCACTGTGATACTCTCCCGCAAAAATGTTGCGCGAAAGGCCACGGGTTTTAATTTCAATCCGTCGTACTTTTTTTAATAGCTCGCTGGTCTCCACTCTTTTTCCGTTTTGCTGTCTACAGGAGGTTTCCGGCATTTATCATTCTGCATACCGGTTAATTTTACGGTACTTCAACGGTATTCAGAATATCCGTAATAATATCTTCAGGAGTGATGTTGTTTGCTTCCGCTTCATAACTTAACCCTATCCGGTGGCGCATCACATCTGCACATACAGCCCGGATATCTTCCGGGATCACATATCCACGGCGCTTAATAAAGGCATATGCTTTGGATGCCTGAGCCAGATTGATACTGGCCCGTGGCGATGCCCCGTATGCGATCATATCGGTATATTTTTCCAGGTTGTACGCAGCAGGTTCCCGGGTTGCAAATACAATATCAATGATGTATTTATGAATCTTTTCATCCATATAGACATCCTTAACTACATCACGGGCTTTCAGAATATCGGCAGGCTGAAGAATCATCGATGTTACCGGAAATTGCTTCAGCAGATTTTCCTGAATGATTACTTTTTCTTCATCCTTTTTTGGATACGTGATCACTACTTTCAACATAAAACGGTCGACCTGAGCTTCCGGTAACGGATAGGTACCTTCCTGTTCAATCGGGTTTTGTGTAGCCATCACCAAAAAAGGTTCCTCCAGATAAAAGGTTTCCTCTCCCAGGGTAATCTGTCTCTCCTGCATCGCTTCCAACAGGGCTGACTGCACTTTGGCTGGTGCCCTGTTAATTTCGTCAGCCAGAATAAAATTGGCAAAGATCGGCCCTTTTTTAACGGTAAAAATTTCGTTCTTCTGACTGTATATCAAGGTTCCCAAAAGGTCAGCAGGTAAAAGGTCCGGAGTAAACTGTATCCGGGAAAACTTCGCATTGATAGTTTTAGCCAGTGATTTTATAGCCAGGGTTTTTGCCAAACCCGGAACCCCTTCCAGTAAAATGTGACCGTTTGACAAAAGCCCTATCATCAGGCTGTCTATCAGATGCTTCTGACCAATAATCACTTTTTTCATCTCCATGCTGATCATGTCAACAAAAGAGCTTTCTTTCTGAATTCGTTCGTTTAATTCTTTGATATCAACTGCCTGCTCCATATGGCTTATTTTAGTATGATTACTCGTTTTTTATGCCCCACAAAACTAAAACAATGGATAGATAAATTCTGTTTTTTTTTGTTAAATTTTATTAAGCTGTCCGAAGGAGATTCCCCGTCTTTTCCTTTTCTCTTATTTATACAAACAAAGGGCAGATTTTCTCTGCCCTTGCCGTTTTACGCAATCTTAATTTCTTTAGGTGGCCTGGGTTTGGCTTCTTCCTTTTTCGGTAAAAGAATCGATAGAATTCCGTCCGCATATTTTGCTTTGATGTCGTTTCCTTCCACCACATCAGACGGAACAGTGAACGAACGCTGGAATGACTGATAGCTAAACTCCTGACGGCTGTATTTGCCTTTTTTCTCTTTTTTCTCTTCTTTGCGTTCTGAAGAAATCGTCAGGAGGTCATTGTCCAGGTTAATTTTGAAATCTTTTTTCTCCATCCCCGGGGCAGCCACTTCAATTTCGTATGAATCATCGTTTTCTTTCACATTGACTGCCGGTAGGGTCGTGTTGGTATTCGAAAAATTCAAATTCGACCAATCCATCAAATCATTTCCGAAAAAATTGTCAAAAAAACTACCTAAAGATGGATACAAATTGTTGGTTTTCCTCATTAATGTCATGGCTTAGCCCTCCTTTTCTTTTAGTTAAACATTGTTGAACAAAACTTTGTTACAGGGTTGTTTTAATCAAAAAAAATACCATGATCCATGCGTTTTTTAAATGCTTTCAGCTATTTTCCTGATGTTCAATTTTTTAGATAAATCGGGATTACCAGGCATGAACAGAGGCATTGATTGCGGCTGTCATAACTTCATTTTATCCTGATAAATTTTCAGGGGTCAGAGAGTTAAGAATGTTATTTTGACAGATCTAAATGGGATCAACTTGTCATGATTTTGCCGTGATGATCGAATGGGTTCTGAGATTTTTTCAGCCAATTGTTTACTTTTGCAAAATGGAAATTCAACGCTACTTCATACAAATAAGGTACAAAGGGACCCGGTATCACGGCTGGCAGATCCAGCCCAATGCGATAACTGTTCAGGAAGTGGTTGAAAAGGCACTCACTACCCTTTTACGTGAAAGCATTGCTGTAACCGGTGCGGGACGGACCGACACAGGGGTGCATGCTTCTTTTTTTATGGCGCATTTTGATTCATCGAACAGGGAATTGGATAACAACGACTTTCTATACAAGCTCAACGGGATCCTCCCGGTCGACATAGCGGTTCACAGCATCCTGAATGTCCCGGATAATGCCCATGCCCGGTTCGATGCAGTTTCGAGAACCTATAAATATTACATTTCCAGAGAGAAAAATCCCTTCAGAGAAGACACCGCCTACCGGTACCTTCGTCCACTGGATGTTGAAAAAATGAACGAAGCAGCCCAGATCCTGTTTGATTACAATGACTTCAGCAGTTTCAGCAAACTACATACGCAGGTAAAAACTCACCGCTGTAAAATTCTGGAAGCTAAATGGGAAAAGGAAAATACCAAGCTGGTCTTTACCATTAAAGCCGATCGTTTTCTCAGAAATATGGTGCGGGCCATCGTAGGAACCCTCCTGGAGGTAGGAAAAGGAAAGATGGACGATAAAGATTTCAGAAAAATTATCGAAGCAAAAGACCGTGGAAAAGCAGGAACTTCGGTTCCCGCATACGGATTATTCCTGGTTGATATTGCCTATCCGGATGATGCAGTAAAAAAATGACATAAAAAATTCGCCTTTTCAAAAAATCTTATATAATATCGGGAAAAAGTACGCATATAAAAATTGAGAATCATGAGAGAAGTATTTACCGGTGATTTTTGGATTAGTATATATACCAACCTGGGAAGTTGGATTATCTCGGAGTTTCCCTCGTTGATCATATTTACGGTCATCATATTTATCGCTTTCAGGGTAGTGCGATTTATCTTAAACAGGTTAAAAAAACGGTTAATCAAACATGCGGAAAAAAGCGACAGCCCGGAAGAATCAGGAAAAAGGATCCATACCCTGATAAATATTCTACACAGTGTATTTAAAATAATACTCTGGCTGGTTTTCCTGATAACGGTACTTGGTAAGTTTGGGATTGATATCGCACCGATTCTTGCCAGTGCAGGTATTGTCGGGCTGGCTATAGGATTTGGCGCCCAGGAACTGGTCAGGGATTTTATTTCCGGATTTTTTATGCTCCTCGAGAATCAGATCAGGGAAGGAGATGTAGCCACTATCAATGGAACCGGAGGCCTCGTCGAAAAGATAGAGCTCAGAACAACCACACTCCGCGATTTCTCAGGCGTAGTGCACATATTCCAGAACGGAAAAATCAATACCCTTTCCAATATGACCAAGGAGTGGTCTGCTATGGTTTTCGATATCGGTGTTGCTTACAAGGAAAACACCGATCAGGTCATTGAGATCATGAAAAAAGTTGGGGAAGAGCTTCAGAACGACACAGAATTCGGCCCAAGCATCCTGGAACCCATCGAAGTATTTGGGCTCGATAAATTTGGCGACAGTGCCATTGTAATCAAAGCCAGGATAAAAACCAGGCCGGTCCAACAGTGGAATGTGGGCAGGGAATACCGCAAACGGTTGAAGTATGCCTTTGATAAACAGGGTATCGAAATCCCGTTCCCGCATACAACCATCTACTGGGGCGAAGAGATTAATCCACTGAATGTAACAACTATCGACAAAGTTCAGAAAGAATAAAGATGGTATTATTTAGTCCGAAGTCCGGAGACCGAAGACCGGAGTCAGAAGTCAGAAGTCAGAAGACCGAAGTGTTCTTTATTCCTGGCTTCTGACTCCGGTCTTCCGTCTCCGGTCTCCGGTCTCCGGTCTTCCGTCTCCGGTCTCCGGTCTCCGGTCTTCCGTCTCCGGTCTTCCGTCTCCGGTCTTCCGTCTCCGGTCTTCCGTCTCCGGTCTTCCGTCTCCGGTCTCCACTCATATACAAGCAGGGCAAAAAATACAATTTTATCAGTAATTGTAGATATCGTTCCGGATCTTGGATTTACCAACCCAGCAACCAGGCAAAGATCAGGGGAGCAACAATGGTAGCATCCGATTCGATGACAAACCGGGGGGTATCCTCCCTGAGTTTGCCCCAGGTGATCTTTTCATTGGGAATGGCTCCTGAATAGGATCCGTAGCTGGTTGTCGAATCGCTTATCTGGCAAAAGTACGACCATACCGGGATATTTTCCATCTGAAGGTCCTGATGCAACATCGGGACCACACAGATGGGGAAGTCACCGGCTATGCCTCCTCCAATCTGGAAAAACCCGACTCCTTCCTCGGCATTTTTTATATACCAGTCGGCAAGGAACATCATATAATGGATCCCTGTTTTCAGTATAGGTGGGTCGATCAATCCTTCCATGCAGTGAGCAGCGAAGAAGTTTCCGCAGGTTGAATCTTCCCACCCCGGCACAATGATGGGCAGGTTCTTTTCAGCGGCTTCCAGCAACCATGAATCTTTCGAATCAATCTGATAGGCATTTTCCAGGTTCCCGTTACGCAGAATCTGATAGAAATACTCATGAGGGAAGTATGCTTTGCCTTCTTTTTTTGCTTTCACCCATACATCCACGAGGTGGTCTTCAATCTGCCGCATGGCTTCTTCCTCCGGGATACAGGTATCGGTAACGCGGTTGAAATGTCCGTCCAGCAGTTCCTTTTCATCGGCTGGTGACAGGTCGCGATAATGCGGAACCCGTTTGTAATAATTGTGAGCCACCAGGTTAAAAACATCCTCTTCGAGATTTGCCCCGGTACAGGTGATACAATGCACTTTGTCCTGTCTGATCATCTCAGCCAGTGATTTACCCAGCTCAGCTGTACTCATGGCACCGGCCAGAGTGATCATCATCCGGCACCCCTTGTCCAGTTGTTCTTCATACCCACGGGCTGCATCCACAACAGTTGCTGCATTAAAATGGGTATAATGCCTTTCCATAAATTCCGAAACCGGACCTTTCTTTTTCATCATTTGCTGTTCCTGTTGAATAAAATGGATCCCGCATGCTGATGGGGCTCTATTCCTCTTTGTATCCCAGAATATTGAGCATGTCTCCAACGGTTTGTTCATGCCTGTATACGTAATCCACATAATCCCCTTTTTCATTCCGGTCGACGATCACATGTTTCGGGGAGGGTATCAGGCAGTGTTTGATTCCTCCATAGCCACTGATCGAGTCCTGATAGGCACCGGTATGAAAAAATCCCAGGTAAAGGGGTTCCTTATCCGAATCCTTAAACCGGGGCAGGAGAATCTGCTGGTTAAAATCTTCTGAATTATAGTAATCAGAATGATCACAGCTGATGCCTCCGATATTGACCTTGGCATATTCATTGCCCCACTTATTCACCGGAAGCAGGATAAATTTTTCATGGATCGACCAGGCGTCAGGGATCGTATTCATCAGGCTGTTATCGATAATATACCACAACTCATTATCATTCTGTTGTTTCTGTTCAATTACCTTAAAAATAATGGCCCCGCTTTCACCCACCGTATATTTCCCGAACTCGGTAAAAATATGTGGTTCCTGTATTTTTTCGGCGTTACACATCTCTTTGATATTCTTCACAATTTCCCGGATCATGTATTCGTAGTCGTATTCAAATCCAAGATGATTCCGGATCGGAAATCCCCCTCCAAGGTTTAAGGAATCAAGTGTAGGGCTATACTTTTTCAAGTCGATATACAGCCTGACAGCTTTCTGAAATTCACCCCAGTAGTAAATGCTGTCTTTTATACCTGAATCCACAAAAAAATGAAGCATTTTTAAACAGATATTCGGATTATCCTTAATTTCCTGGTTGTATAAGTCGATAATCTCTGAATGGCGGATACCCAGTCTTGAAGTATAATAAGCCGACTGAGGTTCTTCATCGATGGCCATCCGGATACCGATGGTCAATTTTTCATTGCCTGCCATTTCGATAATCCTGGACAGCTCTTTTTTGCTGTCGAGGATGACGATTAAATTGTTGAATCCCTTTTTCTGCAGATTGATAATCTTCGTTATGTAATCGTCGGTTTTATACCCGTTATGGAGTATGATCCGCTGTTTGTCCAGCTCTCCGTTTTTATACAGCTTTTCGATCAGATCTATATCAAAAGAGGAGGATGTCTCCAGGTTTACTTTGTTACTAAGTGCCTTGCTGATCATATGATAAAAATGGTTGCACTTGGTACAGTAACAGAAATGGTATTTCCCACGATAGTTGCTTGCCTTGATGGCTCTGTTGAAAAGATTCCGGGCGCGTTTAATCTGCTCCCCGATCCTGGGCAGGTAAACCAACTTGAAAGGAGTATCGTATTCATCGATCAGGTACTTCAGTGAAAGTCCGTGAAAGGTAAGATAGTCATCCATAAGGTCAAAACCATCCTGCGGAAAGTAATAACTCTGTTCGATCAGGTCAAAATAGGAATTCTTCATTGTGCTTGCTGTTTTTAACCGTTGTAACCCTCATTGTAAATCCAGTAAAAATAACCGGATCCGGCATATGATAAAAAAAATAGTGCTTTTCCCGGCGCGATAAAATTAACAAGAATTTTTCAGGAAACTGTATTTTTCAGACAAACTTCATATATGTCTTTCCGCCTGTCTTTCAGGTTCCTCACGCTGCCATTGTTGTGCAATTCTTTAAGAAGGCTCAAATCGATGTCAGCAATAAGGATCATTTCCGTATTGGGAGTAGCTTCCGCTTTAACTCCGTTTGTCGGGAAAGAAAAATCACAGGGGGAGAAAACGATGGATTGAGCAAACTGAATATCCATATTTTTTACTTTTGGCAGGTTTCCCACCGACCCGGCAATAGCCACATAACATTCGTTCTCAATGGCTCTTGCCTGGGCGCAATGCCTGACCCTGGAGTATCCGTTCTGGGTATCGGTGAGAAACGGCACAAACAGAATGTTGATACCCTGGTCAGCCAGTAGCCGCCCCAGTTCCGGGAATTCCACGTCATAACAGATAAGAATGCCTATTTTTCCGCAATCGGTGTCATAAGCCTTCAGGGTTGAACCCCCTTTCATTCCCCATATTTTTGACTCGTCGGGTGTTATATGCAGTTTGATGTATGGTTCATACTCCCCATTTCGTTTGCATAAAAATCCAACATTATATAGCTTGTCATCCTCCACCAGAGGCATACTGCCTGTAATAATGTTGATATTGTATGAAATCGCCAGTTCCTCGAATCGATCGCGCAAGGGAAGAGTCGTTTGGGCCAGTTCACGAATGGCCTCTGCCTCTGACAAATGGTTGTATTGAGCCATCAGGGGAGCATTAAAGAACTCCGGGAAAAGCACAAAATCCGACCGGTAGCCTGATACCGCATCCACAAAAAATTCAATTTGTTCCACTACATCCTCTATGGTTTTATAAGGTCGCATCTGCCATTGCACAAGGCCAATTCTCACCTCCGACTTGATCTGCTTAACTACCGGCCTGGGCCTGGTGTAGTATATATTATCCCATTCCAGCAACACAGCATAATCTTTTGATTCCGCATCTCCAGGCAGGTAATTCTTCAATACCTTTTTCACATGAAAATCGTTGGAAAGCTGAAAATTCAGTACCGGATCGTGTATCTCTTTAGCTTTTACCCTGCGGATGTATTCCTTGGGTGAAAGAACATCCGAATAACCAGCATAATTTGGCATCCTTCCGCCAAACACAATTCCTTCAAGGTTCAGCTTTTCACAGAGCTCTTTTCTGAAGTCATATAACCTCCTTCCCAATCGATGCCCCCTGTATTCCGGATGTATAAAAACCTCAATCCCGTACAGAACATTCCCTTCGGGCGTATGGGTGTTAAATTTGTAATCGTCTGTAATATCCAGAAAAGTATGCGCTTCACTAAACTTTTCATAATCCACAACAATCGATAAAGCACTGCCGACAACCTTGTCGTTTACCAATATACAAACCTGCCCTTCCGGAAATTTCTTCAACAATGTTCTGATATGGTGTTCTTTCCAGTACATACCTTCCAGCTTGGAATAGGCACGGATCATAGAATTCTTTAGTTCACGGTAATCACTGATCCTGAGGTTTCGTAATTCAACTGTTTCAATCTTAACCATTGTCTTTGTTTTATGAATCATTAAAGCTACTGATTTTTAAATAATGCGCGATATCATCTCCTGAAAAAACAACCGTTCATTCCCAGTGAATTTTAAGAAAAAAAAAGGACGAGTCTGTAAACTCATCCTTTTCTGATCTAACTAAACAAATAAATCAATCTTATGAGACGATGCCACAAAAATAGAATTCCCTTCCGGATCGAACGTTACCTGAATGGCAATATTCCAGGGGTTAAACAGAATCTTATAAAATAGTTAACATACAAAGAAAATCGGTTGTCAGTTTTGGGTTGCAAATACAATGACAACGCAAGCAGATAACCAGGACAATTTTCTATTCTTCTATTCTTCTATTCTTTTTCTCCTTTTTCTTCTTCGCCTGATATGGAATCACGCATCGTAGTATCAGCCATTATATTTTTATATCTCATATAATCCATAACTCCGATGTTTCCTGCTTTGAAGGCTTCAGAAATAGCCAGTGGCACCTGTACCTCCGCTTCAATCACTTTGGCCCGGGCCTCCTGAGCTTTGGCTTTCATTTCCTGTTCAAGAGCCACAGCCATAGCTCTTCGCTCTTCAGCTTTTGCCTGTGCGATATTCTTATCGGCTTCAGCCTGGTCCATCTGGAGTACAGCCCCAATATTTTTGCCGATATCCATGTCGGCAATATCAATGGAGAGGATCTCAAAAGCAGTACCCGCATCCAGTCCCTTTTCCAGTACAACCCTTGAAATGGAGTCAGGATTTTCGAGCACCGTTTTATGGGAATGGGATGATCCGATAGAAGAGACGATTCCTTCACCCACACGGGCCAGTACTGTTTCTTCACCGGCGCCTCCAACCAATTGTCTGATATTGGCACGGACGGTCACCCTTGCTTTGGCAATCAGCTGAATACCATCTTTGGCTACTGCTGTCACCGGGGGAGTGTTAATCACTTTCGGATTTACCGACATCTGAACCGCCTCAAATACATCGCGTCCTGCCAGGTCAATAGCCGTTGCCATCTTGAAAGGAAGGTCAATGTTTGCTTTGGAAGCAGAAACCAAAGCATGCACTACATTGTCTACATGCCCGCCTGCCAGGTAATGGGCTTCCAGGTCATCACGATTCAATTCTACACCCGCTTTGGTCCCTTCGATCAAAGCCCGCACAATGACACCCGGAGGTACCTTTCTGAAACGCATCAGGAAAAGCTGAAGCAAAGAAATCCGTACTCCTGAAACCAACGCCGAAAACCATAACCCTATTGGAATAAAATATAAAATGATAATTAAAAGGACAATGACTCCAATAATCATTCCCCATGCACCGATTGATTCCATCATGATTCTTTATTTTTTGGTTCAACAATAACACTATTTGACAATATCTTAACGACTACTATTTCTGTTCCCGGATCAATAAAAAGGCCGTTTGATTTAGCTTCAATGGTCTCCCCGTTTATTTTTACTTTCCCCATCGGATTCAAACGTCCCAGGGTTTTCCCTGAATCTCCGGGTTGTATCTTTTCGTGTAAAAAAGTTTCCACCTTTCCGGTAATCTGCGTTTCAAGCAACATTTTCTTTCCGGTTTTCGATTTAAAAAAATAATAAATCATCATAGGTGCCGCTATCAGGACCACGGCCAGGGTAATGAATCCCGTAACCGTCCCGTATTGCACAAAAGCAATATACACACTGAGGGCCAACAATACAAAACCCCCAATTCCTGCAATGGTAATTCCCGGAATAACTGCAAATTCTATCATTAGTAGCAATAATCCCAGAAAAATCAGTAAAATAATTACAAACAAGCTCATTCCGGTTCAATTAATGGTTGCTTTTAGTTCCCTCTCAATCAACGCCTCTTTTAAGGGAATCAGGCTTTCCCTTTTACCCTTTCTTATATCACAACTCCCTTTGTAATGGGTAATCATGGTACTTTGTACTGCCTGTACATAATCGTGTCCGCATATTTCTATTAATGCTCCGATCACATAATCGAAAGAGTGTATTTCATCGTTGTGAAGAATCAGGAATTGATCGTTAAGGGTATTGTTGTTTAACGATTCATCCGGATTTCGTTTAATCTCTTTTGATGTCATTTTATATTCAGTCTTTCTTTAGCTTCCTTTATGGTTATCCGTTCACCCCCCTGGTAGGCAACAACAAATGCATCTTTCACTCCTTCCTGCCTCACTTGTTCCTGCATACGAACCGCGTCTTCAAAGTTAGTTAAATTTCCCGTAGTATAAACCGTTACCCCTCTTTCATCTGTATAGGAATCGATATCCCTTATCAGTGACAGCTTTTTATAGAGTCTGTCAATGTAATCCGGAAGGCTCCGGCTGTACGCCCCGATTTGAATTTTAAAAACAATATCCGGGGATTCTTTTTTTTCAGCATCACGGGTTTCCGGGGGAACCCTTTCTGCCGGACTTTCCGGAACAAGGGGCTCTTCCCCTGTGACCTCTTTTTCTTCCAGTTGTTTCTTTAAGGAACTGATTTCCTGCTTAAAGCCTGTTATTTCCTGCACATCCACGCTATCCCAGTATGCCTGTTCCACCCGACGTGCTTTTTCAAAAGCCTGGTCTGCCTGATCCTTCAAAGAATAGGACTCCTGTTCCAGCAACAGGATCTTTTGCGATAATGCATTCCGCAGAGCTGGCGAACTGCTGTAAAGTGCCCGTAATGAATCCGATTCAGCCATGTTTTTTTCCAGGTTTTCCCCGGCTTTTTGTCCCTCTCTGAAGAATTCCAAGGCTTCCGCTTTCCTGAAATGCTCCGGTCTGAGGTACTCCATATCGGAATTCACCTGGAAATGTATCGGCTCAAAAGATCTTTTTTCAGGCATCGCTGTCGGTTCAGAAGGAGTTGAAGCAACCTTTTCCGGTTGAGAATCTTCCGGAATATTTTCTGCCGGCAGAACGGGTTCGGGAGCTGGTGACTCCCTGACTCCCTCTTCCTGCGGCGAATTTGCCTGGTCATAGCAATACCGGATCCGTTCCTCAACGTTCACCGATCCCTTTTCCTCTTCCGTGGCATAGTTCTTAAAACGGTTGTAATATTTTAACGCTGAATTCCACAGCTCCCTGCTTTGAAAATACATCCCTACATAATAGAATATTTTATCGGGTGTATTACCGGAAACCGCTTTTAACAAATAGTGATTTGTTTCATCCGTAAAAATGCCCTGTTCGGAAAGGCATGCCCCATAATAATAATTGAGCATGCTGTTTTGAGGATCCCGGGCAATAAGTTTTTCAAAATAGGGAGCCGCTTTTTCAAACTCATCGGAATGAAAAAGCTGAACTGCATATTCCAGGCTATCCACCTGATTTATAAATCCAACAGCCCCTGATGCAGGCTCTGCCAATAAACATGCAACAGATGTTATTATTAAAAATATTTTTATTTTATAATCCATACTTCTATATTAGCAACAGGTCGCATATTAAAATATAAAATTACAAAAATTGTGCAAAGCTGCTCTGTTTGACAGGGAATCATTTTTTTTGTATCGAAATCCGGGATTCCCATTAAATTCATTTAGATTAACGTATATTTGTACATCATAACGTGCGACGGGGAGTCTTAAAACGAGAAAAATGAAATTATCAGAAGGAGACAAAGCCCCCTTTTTTAAGGGAGTCAATCAGGAGGGGAATTGGGTTACCCTGGATGATTTTAAGGGGAAAAAACTGATCCTCTATTTCTATCCAAAGGATAATACCCCCGGGTGTACTGCCGAATCATGCGATCTGAATGATCATTATTCTTTTTGGATAGAACAAGGATACAACGTAGTTGGAATCAGTCCGGACAGTGTAACATCCCATAAGCGATTTGCTGAAAAATATGGCTTGCATTTTAACCTGATAGCTGATACAGAGAAAGAAATCCTTAAGGCTTACGGTGTCTGGGGAGAGAAAAAAATGTACGGACGAACCACCCTGGGAGTTTTTCGGACCACGTTTATCCTGAATGAAGAGGGAATCATTGAAAAAATATTTAACAACGTAAAGACCAAAACACACAGTGATCAGATCATTACATCATTCAACGTATAATTAAAATCAAAAGATATGGCAAACCAGAACCAGACACAAGTTAACAAGGAAAAACTGAAAGCACTTCAGTTAACCATGGACAAAATCGAGAAAAGCTATGGCAAGGGATCGATCATGCGGTTAGGGGATCAGCCGGCCGAGAACATTGCAGCTATACCATCCGGGTCGCTCGGACTGGATATTGCGCTGGGAGTAGGAGGATACCCCAAAGGACGCGTTATTGAGATCTACGGCCCGGAGTCTTCAGGAAAAACAACCCTGGCCATCCATGCGGTGGCAGAAGCCCAAAAAGCAGGAGGCATTGCAGCTATTGTGGATGCCGAACATGCCTTTGATCCGTATTATGCTCAGAAACTGGGTGTTAACATTGCAGAACTATTGATTTCGCAGCCTGACAATGGCGAGCAGGCCCTTGAGATTGTCGATAACCTGGTACGATCGGGTGCAATCGATATTATTGTGATTGACTCTGTAGCAGCATTGACCCCTAAAGCAGAACTGGAAGGAGAAATGGGGGATTCACGGATGGGCCTGCAGGCCCGACTTATGTCACAGGCATTGAGAAAACTCACCGCAAATATCAGCAAAACAAAAACATGCTGTATTTTTATCAACCAGTTGCGTGAAAAAATCGGGGTCATGTTTGGAAATCCTGAAACCACAACCGGAGGCAATGCCCTGAAATTTTATTCATCCGTACGCCTTGATATACGAAGGATCGGACAAATTAAAGACGGCGAAGAGGTTCAGGGAAACAACGTCCGCGTGAAGGTGGTCAAAAACAAAGTGGCTCCCCCTTTCCGTAAAGCTGAATTTGACATTTTGTATGGAGAGGGGATATCAAAAACCGGAGAGATCATTGATCTGGGTGTTCAATATAACCTGATCAAAAAAAGCGGATCCTGGTTTAGTTACGGCGATTCCAAACTGGGTCAGGGACGGGAAGCAGTGCGAAAACTGCTTCTTGATAATCCGGAACTGGCTACCGAACTGGAAACAAAAATACTGGAATATATTACGGGACAAACAACGAAATAACAACAATACCAACGGCAGTGTGTACTGGATAAACGGCACCTGCTGTTTATCCAGTTTTTTTTATATCCGAAAGAAACAAAAAAATGAAGGTAATTAAATTTGGAGGAACCTCCATAGGCTCAGCCGAGAACATCAAAAAAGTAAAAGACATTATTCTTCAACAAAATGAAAACGCCATCGTTGTAGTTTCAGCCCTGGGAGGGGTAACCGATAAGATATTGAATGCGGCCCGGATGGCTTCCATAGGAACGGGGTTTTTTCATGCTGAATTAACCGAAGTAAAAAACCGGCATTACCGGATCATTGAAGAACTCTTCGGAAAGGAAGCAGACGATGTTTACGAACGGGTGGATAAGCTCCTTAAAGAGATGGAGAAAATCCTCACCGGAGTGACCCTGGTGGGGGAACTGACCCCAAAAACGATTGACCGGATCGTTGGACTGGGAGAACGCATGTCGTCCCATATCATTGCCCGGTATATTCCGGGGGCCGTGTGGAAAAACTCTGCCGATTACATCCGCACAGACAGCAACTTCGGAAAAGCAAATGTGAACTTTAAAGTAACCAACCAGCTGATAAAAAATGAGTTTTCAGGCTTGCAGGGAATAGCGGTAACACCGGGTTTTATTGCCGGGAACAATTCAGGGGAGTACACCACACTGGGCCGCGGAGGATCGGATTATACAGCAGCGATCTATGCGGCTGCCCTGAATGCCAGTTCGCTCGATATCTGGACCGATGTGGATGGATTCATGACTGCCGACCCGCGGGTGATCAGCAAAGCCTATACCATAGCAAAACTAAGCTATGCAGAGGCTATGGAACTTTCCCACTTCGGGGCCAAAGTGATCTACCCGCCAACCATCCTCCCGGTATACAAAAAAGGAATCCCCATACTGATACGAAATACCTTTAATATGGAAGGCCAGGGGACCCTGATTGCCCATAACGATCAAAACAGCAAAAACCTGCCGATTAAAGGAATTTCTTCCATCTCAGGCATTGCGCTGATTACGGTGCAGGGAATCGGGATGGTTGGGGTTACCGGTATTTCAATGAGATTATTCACAGCCCTCGCAAGAGAAGATATCAACGTAATCCTGATCTCCCAGGCTTCGTCAGAAAACTCAATCAGCGTAGCCGTAGAAGAACAATCCATAGAAAAAGCGGAAATAGCCATCCGCAATGAGTTCGAAAAAGAGATACGAATCGACCGGATCAACAAAATTGAAATAGAAACCAGACTCTCCATCGTGGCTATCGTGGGTGAAAATATGAAGCATACCACCGGAATCGCCGGGAAACTGTTTCAAACCATCGGCCGGAACGGCATCAATATAGTAGCTATTGCACAGGGTGCCTCAGAGCTGAATATATCCTGGGTCGTCAGCAACAGCGACCTCCGGAAAACCCTCAATGTGGTCCATGAATCCTTCTTCCTCTCAGAAAACGTCGAACTGAATGTATTCCTCATGGGTGTCGGTACCGTGGGCGGTCATCTGCTGAACCAACTGAAAAAACAACAGGGAAAATTGCTGAAAGAAAACCACCTGAAAATAAAATTGACAGGCGTGGCCAATACAAAAAAAATGTTCTTCAACCGGGATGGAATAGATATAGCACAGTTCAGGGAACGACTGGAGAACTCAAACAGGATCTCAGGACTGAAAGGATATGTGAAAGAAATGACCGAACTGAACATGTACAATTCGGTATTTGTAGATTGTACAGCCTCTGAAGAAGTTGCAGGATTGTATGAAAAGATCCTGGAATCCAACATTTCCGTTGTAACAGCAAATAAAATAGCGGCATCTTCTGAATACATCAACTATAGTAACTTAAAAAATACAGCAAAACGAAAAGGGATCAAGTTTTTATTTGAAACCAATGTGGGAGCAGGATTACCCATAATCAGCACCTTGAATGACCTGGTTCATTCCGGTGACCGCATTCTTAAAATTCAGGCCGTCCTTTCGGGAACCCTGAATTTTATTTTCAACACGATTTCTCCGGAATGTAAATTCAGCGATGCCATACGGATGGCCAAAGAAAAGGGCTATTCAGAACCTGATCCCAGAATAGACCTTAGCGGCATTGATGTAGCCCGTAAAATTCTGATCCTGATACGTGAATCGGGTTATAAGATGGAAATGGAGGATATCACCATCAACCGGTTCATACCGGATGAATATTTTGAAGGACCGGTTCAGGATTTTTTCAAAACTATTTCCCAGGTGGACGAGGATTTTGAAAAACGCCGTAAAGAACTGGAAGAAGAAGGAAAAAAATGGAGGTTCGTAGCAAATTTTCAGGAGGGAAAAGCCTGGATAGGCCTGCAGGAAGTGGACAGGGAACATCCTTTTTACGACCTGGAGGGAAGCAACAATATGGTAATGTATACAACCGAGCGCTACCAGGAATCTCCGATGCTGATCAAAGGGTACGGTGCAGGAGCTTGCGTAACAGCCGCCGGGGTGTTTGCCGACCTGATCAAAGTATCAAATATATAAAATGAAACGAATGAAACATATAGTGATTCTTGGCGACGGAATGGCCGACGAACGGTTGGCAAACTACGGAAACCGAACTCCTCTGGAGATGGCTCATAAGCCGCATATCGACTGGCTAGCCAAACACGGGCAAACCGGGCGTTTGACAACTGTACCCGAAACGATGCCTCCGGGAAGCGAAATAGCCAACCTGGCCATAATGGGATACGACGTGGAAAAAATTTATGAAGGACGGGGAGTCCTCGAAGCCGCCAGCATGGGTGTGGAAATCGGAAAAAACGACCTGGCCCTGCGCTGTAACCTCATTTGTTTGGAGGATGAAAAAATCAAAAACCATTCAGCAGGACATATACCCACAGAAGACGCAGAGAGAATCATCCGCTTCCTGAACAAATCCCTGGGGAATAAAAAAATTAAATTTTACCCCGGAGTTTCCTACCGCCATCTCCTGGTGATCAAAGAGGGGTTAAAAGATCTGAACTGTACACCACCCCACGATGTGGTGGGAACACCGTTCCGTCAGGTGCTGATTCAACCCGCATCAGAAGAAGCCGGCAAAACAGCCAACCTGCTGAATTACCTGATTATCCGCTCCCGGTACCTGCTCTCAGATCATCCCGTAAACCAGAAACGCAAAGCCGAAGGCCTCGATCCGGCCAACTGCATCTGGCCCTGGTCCCCGGGATACAAACCGGCCATGAAAACCTACCGGGAGATGTTCGGCATTGAACAATCAGCAGTCATCTCAGCGGTCGATCTGATCCGGGGAATTGGCGTTTACGCCGGCATGGATGTGATCCAGGTGGAAGGAGTTACCGGGCTTTACAACACCAACTACGAAGGAAAAGCCAAAGCCGCCGTGGAGGCTCTGAGAAACCATGATTTTGTATACCTCCACATCGAAGCAAGCGACGAGGCAGGCCACGAAGGAGATGTGGAACTGAAAACAAAAACCATCGAATACCTCGACCAACGGGTGGTGAAGTACATCCTTGAAGAAACAAAAAAAATGAAGGAAGAGGTTGCCATTGCCGTATTGCCCGACCACCCTACCCCATGTTCCTTAAAAACACACACCCGCGATCCGGTGCCATTTATCATTTACAGGAAAGGGATAACAGCGGATGAGGTGGAAGTGTATGATGAATATACTGCCCGCAAAGGAGCATTCGGAACCTTAATCGGGAATGAATTTATAAAGGCATTTTTAAAAGTATAAGACATTCATGATACACTAAGAACCACACGAACTTAATGTGAAAAATGAAACGAATGCAATATTACAGCACCAATAAAAATGCACCTCCCGTCAGCCTGAGCAAAGCCGTTACAAAAGGATTGGCGTCTGACAAAGGGTTGTTTATGCCTGAGCGGATTGAGAAGTTTGATCCGGATTTTTTTAAAACCATCGACAAACTCTCTTTCCCGGAGATTGCTTTCGAGGTTGCCATGAAGTTTTTCGGCGAGGACATGGACCTGGCCAGTCTGAAAGAGATCGTATACGACACGCTTGCTTTCGATTGCCCGGTGGTGAAAGTCACGGGAAATATCTATTCACTTGAACTGTTTCACGGCCCTACCCTGGCATTCAAAGATGTGGGAGCCCGTTTTATGGCCCGTTTGCTGCATTATTTCTCCTGTGAAAACAAAAAGCAGATCCATATTTTGGTTGCCACCTCGGGGGATACAGGCAGTGCCGTTGCCAACGGGTTTCTCGGCGTTGACGGAATTCATGTCTATGTGCTTTATCCAAAGGGGAAAGTAAGTAAAATCCAGGAATCCCAGTTTACAACTCTTGGGAAAAATATTACAGCTCTCGAGATTGAGGGGACTTTCGACGATTGCCAGCATCTGGTAAAAACAGCTTTTCAGGATAACGGAATAAATCAAAAGTTAAACTTAACCTCTGCCAACTCGATCAATGTGGCACGTTTCCTTCCGCAGGCTTTTTACTATTTCAATGCTTATGCGCGGCTAAAAGAAAAAGGGGTACTGGATGACAAAGAACTCGTGGTATCGGTACCCAGCGGTAATTTCGGAAACCTGACGGCCGGATTGTTTGCCCGCGAAATGGGGCTGCCGGTGACACAATTCATTGCAGCCAACAATACCAACAACGTTGTGTTTGAATATCTGAAAACCGGCGAATACAAGCCTCGCCCGTCGGTTGAAACACTGGCCAATGCCATGGATGTGGGAGATCCCAGTAACTTTGCACGGATCCTGGATCTGTATGACAACTCCCATCCGGTTATTTCCGGAATCATTAAAGGCTACTGGTATTCCGACGAACAGATCAGGAAAATCATGAAACGGGTATATAACACAACCGGATACCTTTGCGATCCCCATGGCGCCTGTGGATACCAGGCCCTGGAAGAGTTCCTTGCGGAAGATCAGGTTGGAATTTTCCTCGAAACAGCACACCCGGCAAAATTTGCCGAAACCATGGAAAGCATCATCGGAAAGGAGAAAGTGCCCTTCCCCGATAAACTGGCGGAATTTATGAAAGGAGAAAAACAAAGTACTCCGCTGGGTAAGGATTTTGAAGGATTTAAGGATTTCCTGTTAAAGCAGGAAGCCGGATGAACGCATTGTAGTTAATTTCCCCAGGTGAAGAGGCTATATGAAATGACCATGGAGCTTATATTAGGGCTAAAGAATAAAATGCTTTTATTTTTTTTCCTACATTAGAAGTCTGAACATAAAAAAAAATGAACCTTACCAGAAAGATCCTTTTTTTAAGTCTGCTGATCATTTTTATTTCCTGCTCCCGGGAGATTCAGTTTTTTGATCCTGAAAACAGCCGGATCCGCTACCAGGGAAGAATAGATTTTTCCAATCCATCACAACCTGTGTTAATCGGCTCAGCTTCCTTTTTTGAAATAAGTTTTACAGGGGATTCATGCATCGTTTTCCTCCGGAACATGAATTCTCCGGAGATGTATAATTTTGTTTCTGTGGAAATGGACAGGGAATACCAGGGAAGGGTAAAGATTGCTGCGGATACGATGGTTGCTTATTCTTTTGTACCTGACTCAGAGGAAGCAAATCACAGGTTACGAATTTTTAAAGCCACCGAAGCATCGAACGGAACCATTGCTTTTGGGGGTATTCAGGCAATTGTGTTGGAAGAGCCTGAGCCGTTTCCTGCACGGAAAATCGAGTTTGTAGGAAATTCCATCACCTGCGGGATGGGTATCGACTGGGAAGAGATCCCCTGCCATAGCGGTTTGTGGTACGACCAGCACAACGCCTGGTTGGCCTACGGACCACAGGCAGCCATGGAACTGGATGCACAGTTTATGCTCAGTTCGGTATCAGGAATCGGGATATACCGTAACTGGAACAGCCCGGGGCCGGTAATGCCCGAGGTGTATGAAAACAGGTACCTGAATATGGATGCCTCCAAAAAATGGAATTTCTCAACCTACACCCCCGATCTGGTGAGCATCTGCCTGGGTACCAACGATTTCTCCGACGGCGATGGCATACACGAAAGACTGCCTTTCGATTCGGCACACTTTGTAACCAGCTATATCGATTTTGTGGAAACCGTGTACTCCCATTATCCGGAAACCCAGATCTGCCTCCTCACCAGCCCCATGGTGAACGGAGAAAAAGCCCGGATGTTTGAACGCTGTCTAACGGCGGTAAAGAATCATTTCGACAAAGCAACTACGGATAAAAGGCCTGTAGCTCTTTATTTTTTAAAAGAACTGACTCCACATGGCTGCGACTTCCACCCCGACAGGGAAGATCATCAGGAGATGGTCGCCCGGCTGGTGCCATTCTATAAAGAGGTGATGGATTGGTGATGCCCGGATGCTTTTTCTAAAATGCCCCGGGACATAACTACAGGGGATAACAAGACGTGTGCTTCGTACCCAGTTTGTTCCCCATCTAAAGGATTGGGAAACAAAACCATTCACTTTCCGTTCACAGAAAAAAACCCGAAGGGGGATTTAAACCAGCAGGAGAAGGCATAATAAAGAATCCACCATCAAAGAAGGTGGTATTAAATTTAATCTATAAGATTATGAAACCCAATACAATAATGTATAAGCCTTTTCGTCCGAAGTCCGAAGTCCGAAGTGTTCTTTTCTCCTGACTTCCGTCTTCGGTCTTCCGACTTATGATTCCATTCATATACAAGCAAAGCAAAAAATACATTACCACGCCCCCAGGACGTGGATTTCT
>Ga0307422_1000003_pt1 | contig 132124 bp, 140 predicted proteins | sample SalMarWE160290MG_FD_202153 | JGI IMG/M metagenome (GOLD analysis project Ga0307422, IMG submission 202153) | Salt marsh sediment microbial communities from the Plum Island Ecosystem LTER, Massachusetts, United States - WE1602-90 | ecosystem: Environmental > Aquatic > Marine > Intertidal zone >...
GGGTATTCTTTTAATTCAGTTTCTTCAAATCTTCTTCCCCTGGCCTCCCATTCATTTAATATTTTTTGGTAGGTTTTTTCTTCAAATTGAAGAGGTTTTTTAATGATTTGGGGTTCTGCTTTCTCTGCCAAAATACTGTATTTATAGAAAACAATACCACCCAAAATTAGGGACAAAAATAAAAGAAACAGGAAAGTCAAAAAAGTATTCTCCCCTAAAATTCTTGGAAGTTTTTTAAAGAAGATTTTAATTTTATTAAATTTTATTTTGGGAATTTTCATTTAGTGAAGACTTTTATCGATAAAGAGATATCAGTATCTGCCAGAGAGAATTCTTCAAATTTTTCTGGCTTAACTCCTTTTTCGGTTAATCTCCTAATATTTAAATTAAGAATTTCTATTAAATAAGGGCTGGTTTCTAATTTTTCAAGAAATTTCTCAAAATTAGATAACCTCCCCTTTAAAGCCACCTGAAAAGTTATGGAAGACCAAGGATCAGCGACAATTTGTTTTTTTGGAGTCGAGGAGGAAATATCAATCGAAATCTGAGAATCCTTAGCAATTTTTCTCAGAAAACCAACAAATTCAATAATGTCTGTAGGAATTTCCGGATTAATAAATAATTTATCAATTTTTTCTAAATTTTGGTAATGGGTCTGGTAAATCTTTTCAAATTTTTCCAGGTTTTCGATTTCAATCTCTAGTAAAGCTAATTCTCTTTTTTGAGAAATAAAAGTCTCAGAATTTTTTTTAATATTATTAAACAATGGATAAATTATTAGAAAGATAAAAATTAACCCTATTATCCCAGGGATTTCCGAAGTAAAAATTATTTTTTTATTTAGATTCATAGTTAGATAGAAGTAAAAATTACAAGCTACTTGGTAATTTGAAAAGTAACGTCAAAATCAATGTCGACTAATTCAACCCAGACAGAGGAGGGAAAACGAATTTCTTTAAAATCCCCTTGTTTTTCAAGATTCTCTTTAAAATCAACCAAAACTTCCACAGTCGGAGAAAAACCAGAAAGGGTTATTTGAGAAGCATCCTTTTGATAAGAAAAAGAGTTTAAATATATTCCTTCAGGAATAATCTTTGAAACTCGTCCCAGAAACTTAGTTAAATTAAACTGACCTTGATAGAAAGAATCTATTTTAAAAAGGTCTTGATTAATTGAATTGAGTTTCTCTTTAAGAGCCTCACTCTGAGAAAACTCTTTTCCCCCTAAATTTGCAAGAATTTTTTGATATTCTGCCTGTCCTGAAATGTAAATCTTTATTGAAAATAAAATTAAAGAAAGAAAGATAAGAAAAACCAGCAAAAGAATTTCTAAAATTAAAATTAGTTTAATTCTCTCTTCTTCTAAAAGTTCTTGTTTTTGTTGTGGCGGCAATAAATTTATCATCGAAATAAATCTAAAGATTTATGAGAGGTGAAATGAATTGAAAATTCATTGAACATTTATTGAAGATTATTTTTCTTTGATTCCTCTTAAAGCCAATCCCAAGGCCGTTGTATATCTTAGCGATTTCTCATAGGGCAGCTCTGGCACCTCTTTTAAAGGTCTTGGTAAAATATTTATCCAGGGATTGCCGAGCTCTACGGGAATTTTTAATTCCGAAGAAAGAAAATCATCTAATCCTTTAAGGTTAGCTCCTCCTCCACAAAGGAAAATCTTTTCTACCCTCTCACCACCAGGAGGAAGATGCTCATGGAAAGTATGAGTTTGATAATATCTAAGATGAGTTTTAACTTGTTCTATTAAATCGGTCAGGGCAGGAATTAATGCTTCGGAAATTTCTTTTCCGATATTCCCTCTATCAGCTTGAATACCATACTTTACTTTTAGTTTTTCTGCCTCGGCTGAATCAACTCCTAAACTCTTGGAAATGGCTTCAGTTAATTTTTGAGAGGTAATTGGGATAGATGAGGTAAACCTTAAAGAATGGCCAGAAAAAATGATGAAACTGGTTCTGCTAATTCCTATGTCAATTAGAAGAATAGAGAAAGGACTTACTTCATTTTTTACCAAAGCCCGAGAGATTGACTGAGATTCAATTTCTAAGACTTTGGGAATAAAACCAGCTTTTTTAATTGAAACTACATAAGGATCTATTGTTTTTTTGGGTAAAGCAGCAATTAAAACATCAAGGTGGTCGAGATGATTGTAGAAAGGCTGAACTATTTGGAAGTCTAAATAAGTTTCTTCAACAGGTAGAGGAATGTAATTTTCCGCTTCAAACCTGACTGCCTTTTTTAACTCCTCTCCTGTCATTTTGGGCATCTGAATTACCTGTAAAAAGGCTTTTTCTTCAGGCAGAGAACAAACTAGATATTTTGTTTTCAATTTTTCCCCTTTTACTTTTAAAATTGCTTCTCTAATAATTTTTGCCAGAGCTTCTTCGTCTTTAATTTCTCCCTCTTCGATTATTCCTGATTTAATCTTTACCTCTCCAAAAGAAGCCAAACCTAAAACTCCTCGCTTTTTTTTGAGTTTGATGATTTTTAGAGACAAGTCAGAAATATCCATCCCAAATGCCTCCGGTTTTAAATTAAGGAAATTGAGCATCTAATTCAATTATATTACAGGAATTGGAAATTGGAAATTTTTATTGTATTTCCTCCCAGCCAATAATTTCATATTCTCCAGAAACCGGAAAATAAGGTGGGGGGTTGTAAGTTAAATCGGGGTTGTAGCTCATTTCAGTTTCTTCATAACCTGAAACTACATCCCCTTCTGAGTCCACCCAAGTAAAAGTCCAAATAGTATTGGTAATGATTGAACCATAAGTCTCGATATAATCTCTGATAGCATAGGTCTTATAAGGTTCCTGAGACCATTTAGGATAATAATATCTGAAAACATGACCCTTTTGAGCTAGGAGGGCTGCCTTTATTTCTAATCTATCAGGAGAATAAAGTGGAATTAAAATATCTTTTTGGCCAATTAATCCCAAAACTGAATTTTGACTGACATAATTTATATCCCCTGAAATTACAATTTTTGCTTCCTGTCCAGGAATATCTGGGAGCTTAGCTGCCACCACTGTTACTCTTCCCAGGACATCACCTTGGACCCAGGTATTGGCTTCAATAAAAATGGGAGCACAATCAGGAGGTAAAGTATAATTTTCACAGAGCCCCTCGGTTGAAATATCATTTGATTCATAAACCCATTCCTCTCCATCATGCCCCCAGACCCTTGGTTTCAAGCTCTCTATCTTACAAACGTCGAATGTTCCATTACTCAAAAACTTGAGATGATAACCAGGGTCGAAACTCCCTAAATAAATTCCAGAACTTTGGGCAGCGGTTTTTAATTCAGCTAAATCCCGAGTAATACTGGTGAAATCTATATTAGATACCGGGAATTGCCATAACCCTTCCTCACCTCCCTCTCCTTCTCCCCAGATTCCTGGTTTTTCTTCGGGAGGCGAGCAGCCATGTTCAGTCCCACAAATATAAGTTTGTTTAGCTGATGTAGCCAAACTATTTTGTTCCCCATCCATTCTTATTCCGCCATTGGAATGGAAAGAACCTTTCAATTCTTCTTCCGGTCCAAACCAGGCATTGGAATTAGTTAAAAATCCATATTTAGCCAGGGCTGGTTTGGTATATTTTACCTGTAGGGTTCTATCTAAATTAGGAAAATCTAATCTCCAGCCGATTGATTTAATTTTAACTGCCTGATCGCAACCAGTGGGAGGAACAATTTCCAATTGATATTTCCCAATGATAGCACCTTCGGGGTCTTTGAAATCTTTGATTCCAGAGAAATTAAAATCTTTTGGGGCGTGAGCAAGATGCCATCTGCTATAATTTACTCCAGCTTCAGCAACCTGAAGAGCCTCCTCCCAGGCAACTTTTTGCTGAGATTGCCTTAACTGCAAAAGAATAAAACTTAGAAGTCCGCCAAGCAAAATTATAAAAATTGCCCCAAATACCAAAACCAAAGTTATAATGGTACCTTTCTGATTTTTCATATCCCTTTTCATATATATCTTAGAGATTGGTTTTAAGATTTCTAATTTGGACACTTGATTCTAAAACAAAATCCTGGGGAGGCCGATTTGGGTCAACATTAATAACCAAATAAACCCTCATTAATTTGGTATCTTTTAATCTGGCTGGTGGAGAAAGTTCAATTCCCTGACTATCATAATATTTAAAAATTGGCGGCTGATTTTGGACATACTGCGATAAAATAAAAAGCTTCTCTTCCTTCAAATCATACTTTATCGGCCAGCCACTTGGATCTATCACCCCTTTTTTAAAATTAGTTCCTTCAATAAAATACCTTACCCTTTCTACGGCATTGTCTTTGTCAATATCTGAATAAAAAATAAATTCAAAATCCTCGGCTTTCTCAATAATATAGGAGCCATCATCTGCTCCTCTCGCCTCCCTTATTTCTCTAACCATAATTTCAATTCCTCTTCTGGTTTCATTAATAGCGGTCGATTGCTGAAAAGTATAACTCTGGGTTCGATAGCCAAGAGTGACCAATCCAAAAACTGCTCCCATGGCCAGAGCAAAAACAAAAATAGCCACTAAAGTTTCAATTAAAGTAAAAGCTCTTTTCATAAGACGACTAAATTCACTGTCTCGGTGGTAGTTCCAGAAACCGAAACCTGACCCGTATAACTTTGATAGCCAGTAGCAGTTATTTCTAAATTATAAATGGCGGCCTCCAAAGGAATGAAAAAAGTCTGACCAATCTCATCAGTTGGCTGAGTTTGATCATATCCCAGAGAAGTGTTGTAAGTCCTAACTGAAGCAGCAAAAATAGGATTTCCGCTCGAGGAATCCTTTACCCCAACTAAAAGGGTATTTTCCGCCTTTAAGACTAATCGAACCTCCTTGGTGCTATCTGGCAAAAGATCTACTGGCTGAGAAGTTTCAGTACCTGGTGGAGATTCAATACTTATTAAATCTAAACCAGTAGCAGATTTATCCACATAAAAACTATAAGAATCCCATTCTAAACCAGAGATTTCTATTTTGGCCGGACCATTGGTAGTATGATTTTGAGAATATTTACATACCGGCTTTCCTTCAGAATCATTGCCGATTATTTTTGCTCCGGTTAAACTAAAAAAGGCATTATGAACAGGTGGATAGCCCTGACCTTTACTTCCTCGGGTTTCAACTATCATTGAACTTACTTTATCAATACTAAAACTCAGGCTGGTTACCTGCCCCTCAAATACAGTGGCGTGGGGTTTTGAAGGACTATCTACCTCTTCTTTCCCATAGGTTCTATCAGCGCTATATCCTGTCTTGCTGGCCGTAATTTGATAACTCTCAAGGGAAGCGGGAGCACCGGGTATTATTAAATCTCCATAACTATCAGTTTGGTACCAGGCGTCAATAGTTGGAATAACTTGGTTATTTATAATATGTAAATTCGCCTGGCTAATTCCAACTCCTGAAGCATCAAAAACAGTGAAAGATAGAGTTCCTCCTCCGATTTCTGATTCCACTCCTTTGGGAACCACATCAGTGATTAGAGCAATCTCTCCTAAAAATCTGCCCGGCCAGGAAACTTTGACTTTTACTCTTTTATAATCTGAAGACAAGGTATCATCAGGAGCTAATCCATCAAAAGAGTCATCAATATAAACTATTGTGGTTTTTACAGTATAATTAATATTATTTTGAGTTACTGTTTCTGTCTGAGAAATGATTCCTGAGGGAATTCCGCCAATTGTTCCAACATCATTGTAGGCCAAATTTCTGACTAATTCGATTTTTTGATTAGCCAAGGCAGTAGCAGTAATCTTGGCTTTAGAAAGACCGACCACTTTTAAACTTAGCTGATAGGCGCCAAAAATTCCCAGAAAAACAATCAAAATCAAAAAAGTTCCAACCAGAACATCAATTAAAGTAAAAGATTTTTGATTCTTGATTTTTGATTCTTGATTTTTGATCATATGGCCCCCAGCATTGAATACATTGGCTGGACCATTGAGATGGCAAAAAAGCCAACCACTGCCCCAATAATAAGCATCAAAATAGGTTCTATTACAGCTGATAAGTTTTTAGTAGCATTTCCTACTTCAGTCTCAAAAAAATCAGCCAGTTTTCCCAAAACGTCTGAAGTCTCCCCGGTCTCTTCCCCAACTTCAATCATCTGAATAATTATCGAAGGGTAAATATCTTGATAGGGTTTTAGGGCTTCAGAAAGCTTACTTCCTTTCCTGACTTTTTCAGCAGATTCTGCCATTGCCTCTCGAAAATAAATATTCCCCAAGGATCCCGAAACAATCTCCAAAGCCCTGACAATGGGAACTCCTGAGGCAAAAAGAGAGCTTAAGGTCCTAACGGTGGAAGCAGAATTAGTTTTTTTAATAATTGGAGAAATAATAGGAATTTTTAGAAACAGAGAGTCTATCATTCTCTTTCCTTTTTTTGTTTTTAAAATTATCCGAAAGACAAAGAAAATTCCAATGGCCATTAAAATACCAAAAAACCATTTTTCAGCTAAAAAAGTGCCAAAGGAAATTACCAATTTAGTAGTAGGAGGAAGTTCAACGTTCAACTCCCTAAAAGTTTCTGCTAATCTGGGAACAACCATAACTAACATCAAAAATCCAATGCCGAGCATGGCGAAAATGATGACGGCTGGATAAATCATTGCCCCTTTTATTTTTGATTTTAATTCATATTCTCTTTCCATCTGCTGAGTTAAAGTTTTTAAAACTTCTTCCAGAGTTCCAGCCTCTTCTCCAACTTTTACCATACTAGTAAAAACCTCAGGGAAAATATCGGGGTGTTTTTGTAAAGAGTCAGAGAAACTTTTTCCTCTGGTTATCTCTTTGGACACATTAAATAGGGCCTTCTCGAATTTTTTACTTTTTGTCTGTAGGGCTAAAATTCCTAGAGCCCTGGGCAAAGAAATACCAGCTGCAATCATTACCTGTAAATTTCTGGTAAACATCATTTTCTCAGTTAAGGAAACCCTTCCTAAAAATGGCAAAGAGATTTTGAATTTTTTTCTTTTAATCTCTTCCCCTTCTAAACTTGCCGAAATTAAAACATAGCCTTCTTGACGAAGGGCTCTGGCCAATTCTGACTTGTCTTTAGCTTCTAAAGTTCCTGATTTTGGCTCTCCTTTTAGAGATTTGGCTGTGAAGAAATATTTAGGCATTTATTCAATAATGACCCTCAAGACTTCTTCAATTGAGGTTATTCCCTGGGCAGCTTTGATAAACCCGTCCTCAATCATTATTCTCATTCCTTCTTTTTGGGCCTGGGCCTGAATTTGATCAGAGGTTGCTTCTTTAACAATTAGTTCTTTTATGGTCTCAGTAATATTTAAAACTTCGAAAATCCCAATCCGGCCGCTATAACCCTCCGGGCATTCCTTGGTGGGTTTTGGCCGATAAAATTCGATTTCCTTAAAACTGGCTTTCGCTTTTACTAATTTTTCTTCCTTCAAAATTTTTAGAATCCGGCCTAAATCGCAATATTTTTCCAAATTTTTTAGTTCCGATTCTTTTAGAGTGTACTTAGTTTTTTCTTTACAAAATTTTCTGACCAGTCTCTGGGCTAAAATAATTTCAAGAGTTGAGGAAAGCAAAAATGGCTCGGTCTTCATATCGATTAATCTGGGGATGGCGCCGGCAGCATCGGTAGTATGCAAAGTAGATAAGACTAAATGGCCAGTTAAAGCGGCATTAATAGCTAAACCAGCAGTTTCTTTATCCCTAATTTCTCCGACCATAATAATATCTGGGTCCTGACGAACCAAAGATCTAAGACCTGAAGCAAAGGTTAAACCAATTTTTGAATTAACCTGAGTTTGGTTAATTCTTGGCATTCGATATTCAATTGGGTCTTCAACAGTCGAGATATTTACCCCGGGAACATTTAAAATTTCCATCATGGCATACAAAGAGGTGGTTTTCCCGCAGCCGGTTGGCCCGGTAATAAGAATCATCCCTACCGGTTTTCTTAAATTATCCTGAACTCTTTCTAAGGCTTCGTCTCTTAAACCTAATCCCTCTAAGGTAAGAGCCTTGGCGGTTTCAGGCAATAGTCTCATAACAATTTTTTCTCCGTCAAAAACTGGCAAAACCGAAACTCTAATCGAGTATCTGTAATCCTCGGTTTCTATCTTAAAACGACCATCCTGGGGAAGTCGATGCTCGTCTAACTTTAAATTAGAGAGAACTTTTATTCTGGCTACAATTCCTGAGCTAACTTGTTTAGGAAGAGTCATGGCATCATGTAAAATACCATCGATTCGATAGCGGACTATAACTTCTTTTTCCAGGGGTTCTATATGGATATCAGAAGCTCGCTGTAAAATTGCGTGCTTCATTAAAGTATCGACAATCCTAACCACTGGTAGTTCTTCGGCTGCTTTCAAAAGTTCTTCTTTCTCCTCAACTACTTCCTCTTCCTTTATCGGTTTAATAACCCCGGCTTCCTTTTTGATAATTTCCCCGAATTCAGCCTCGAGGCTTTTTTGGTATTGATTTAAAACATTTTTAATAGAATCTGGAGTAGTCAGCCTTGGCAGAATTTTTAAATTTGCTGTCTTTTTAACAAATTCAATGGTTCTTAAATCTTCCGGGTCAAGCATAGCCACTTCTAAATTATTTCCCTTTTTTCTAAAGGCAATAATATTATGACTTCTGGCAATTGGTTCAGGAATAAATTTTAGAACTTCTGGCGAGATTTTTTCTTTTTCTAAGTTTATAAAAGGAATTCCTAAAATATAGGCTTCGAGTTTAATTAGCTCTTCTTGGGTAATTAAACCATCTGAAACTAAAACATCTCCGACTTTCTGGCCGGTTTTTTCTGCTTTTTTTAGGGCTTTCTCAAACTGGTCTTTAGTAACTAAACCAGCATCCAGGAGAAAAGCTTTTAGTTGTTGGAGCTCAACCCTCATTTCAGTTGTAAACTATTTACCAAGGGCTTTCTTAATTTTTTCTAAAACTTCTTCCAAGGTGTATTGGGCTTTCACTAAATAAGTGGTCGCTCCCAGCCCAATTGCTTTATCAACATCTCCTATTTCTTCAAGATTGGTCAAGATAATAACTGGAATTTCTTTTGTTTCAGAGTCTTCTTTTAGTTGTTTTAAAACCTCAAAACCGTGGACTCTGGGTAAAATTAAATCTAACAAAATCAGGTCGGGTTTTTTAGTCTTAGCCATTTTCAGCCCTGTTTGTCCGTCTAAGGCTGGAATCATTTCATAACCCTCTTGGCTTAAAATTTCTCCAAAGGTTTTTTGGAGTGCAGATTCGTCTTCTATGAAAAGTATCTTCTTCATAATTTTAATTATTTTATTGGTTCGCCCTGTTAAATAATTTCGCCTTTGGCGAAATTGCCGCAAAGCGGCATTTAACAGGGCAAAGAAAACCAAAAGGTCGACCCAACTCCCTCTTGGCTTGAAAATCCAATTTTCCCCCCTGATTTTTCAACAATGGCTTTGGTAATATAAAGACCCAATCCTGATCCCTGGGTTTGATATTTCAAGACATTTTTTGAACGGAAAAATTTTTGGAAAATATATTTTTTATCTTCTTTAGGAATACCTACACCATTATCTGCAATTTCAAAATAAAGTTTCCCCCCTTTCTTTTCAAGTTTTATTCTAACTTCACCTTTATCTTTCCCGCCTGCAATCGGTCTGTCGGCCCCAGGCGACTGGCGGGCAGGAATATAACGAATGGCATTGTCTAAGAGATTTCCAATTACTAATCTAATTTGAGAGGGGTCAGCAAGAATCTCTGGTAAATCCTCCTCACTCTTGAATTTTACCTCAACATTTGAGGCCTGAATAAGAGGTTTAAATTCTAAGATTAAATTTTTTATTAAATTCTCTAAAGAAAACTCTCGCTTTTTTAAGGGGAGAGTTCTTTGTTCAATTCTTGAAACCGTTAATAAATCTGAGACTAACTCCTCCATCCGACTATTATTTTCTTTTAAAATCTTAAAGTATTCTGTTTGTTTTTCCTCAATCTTGCCAATTCTGCCCGACATTAAAAGCTCAATCGCCCATCTTAAATTAGAGAGGGGACTTCTTAATTGATGAGAAACCACACTGATAAACTCTGATTTCATTCTATTTGCCTCAGCCAACCTCTCAAAGCCCTGAATTATAATAAAAGTAATAATAAGCAAAATCGCGGTTAATAAAAGTATAATCAAAGATATTAGGGTAGGATCTTCAATATAGCGGTTACCTATGGCATAGGCAATAACGGCTGTTCCAATAATAATTATTCCCATTATTAAAAAAAGAAATTGGGGACACTGCCAAAGAGAAAGGCCATAGCGTCTGCACTGAGCGAGGATACTTAATTGGCTTAAAACTTTCTTGAAGTTCACTAACTCCATTGTAGCATATTTGAAAAACAAGTGAAAATATGATAGATTTAGATTATAAAATACGGGGTGTGGTGTAATGGTAGCACGAGTCTTTTGGGAAGATTTAGCCCGAGTTCGAATCTCGGCACCCCGAATGCGAAACGTAATAAATTTTCAATGAAAATTTACACGTTTCAGCAGTGTTTAATTTACGAATCGTAAATTATTACGTTGCGGGTGTCGTATATCGGTATTACCTCAGATTTCCAATCTGATGAGAGGGGTTCGACTCCCCTCACCCGCTTGCTGATGGACATTTTGTATACTTTAACATCGAAGGTAAAGAATATGGAATCCGTCAAATACAATCGTAGGATAAGGAACAGATGCTTGCGATAGCGGTCATTGTCGCGAATCCTCATACTATCCTGCGTCGTCGCCTCAAGGACGCACACGATCGGTATGACCGTAAGCGCAACATTAACTTTCTGATTCAAGAACAGAAGATGGAAATTGATGTTGCTGTTTCGCAAGCCAGGGAGCTCAGTATACCTTTTTGCTTTATACGCAATGAGGATAACGAGAACCCGACAGCCACAGAGACGCTTTTTGCTTTCTGTATGCACCAAGCGCTGTGTCACAAGATATGCACATAAAAGCACACGGTAAACCGCGTGCTCCTTTTTAACTCACGGAAAATTAACCGAGTCAAGGCATAAGTCCAAAAAAAAGGCGGAGTATCGCTACCACCCCGCCTTTGCCCAAGCCTCTCTGAGTATTTGTTCAACGGAGTCCTGGGCACTAGTATAAATCCAGACGACCTGTGCGCCAGTTGATCCGCGCACGACGACTTTGAGGCCTACTGGAACCTTTTGGATCTTGATACTTTTCTTTCCGCCCCTTCCGGTTACCTGAGCTGGAACCACCCTCGTGATTTCATGTTCCTTCTTTGCGGTTTCAATAATGAAAACCGCCTCTGGACTGAAGGTAGAGTGCTTTGATCTCACCTTTTTTCCTTTCAGCAAGCCTTTTCTTAATGGCATTACTCCCTCCTTTCTAGAACCTGTATAGCACGGGTATCAGGTTATTGCAAAACACTTCAATACACAAACAACAAAAGTCCCGTAGGACCTTCAGGCGATCAACTCACTGCGCGATTCTTTTTTTATTTAAACACACAATTTTCGTCTGTCGTATTATGAGCCTTTCTATATTCTTCCCACAGACCAAGATATGCCTTCGTAATCCGCGGTCGATCTGCAAAATCGAATTCACCGAGATATTTATTTATTGTTTCCGGCTTTCCCTCAAACTCGACAAAAAAACCGAAAGGAAGCTCATCAAAAGAAATAAGCATATCATCTTTTAGAACATTTTTTCGTTTCTTTTCAAAAATAATTTCTTTGCTAAAACCTAAAGATTTCAATATCTCTCTTAAAGTTTCGATATCTTTTTCTTCTTTTATTTTTACTTCCATTTCTTCTCGTTCAAAAAATTGAGCGTTCTCTTTTGTTTTTCTTTTCACAGTTAAAATAATCTCTTTTTTCTCCCCTTCCACATATTTTATTCTCGGGAAAATGCCGTCCTTGATGTTTGAAAAATCTTCTTTGAAATAACCAAAGGTTCTTTCAAAATGAAAATTACCGAAACTTCTAGTGAGATCATTAAACTCTTTCGGCGTTAATTCGATTTTAACTTCTATTTCTTTTTTCATGTTTTTCTTCTTTTTCGTGATCATAATATGTTGGGTATTTTTCAGACATCGGGAACCTATATTTTGTCGGGTCTTTCACTCCCGCCTCTTTATATCCCCTCCGCCGGTCCCAACAAGTGGGACAATCGCCGCATTCAATATCAAAGGACTTAACACAGGTTCTTGCTTTGTGTAAGGGTACCCCATTTTCGTAAGCCCATTTTATGAAAACATTTTTATCAAAATAATTTCCGAACTCCGTTTCTATTGGCAAAGATATAAACTGCCAAGTCCAGTCGTTCAGTATTTGGCAAAATAATATGTTCATCAACCTAACCCAAGTTTGAGAACAATGGTAGGAAAAATCCGAGCTCATATTAGAGGCGAAAACTGTTTTCACTTCAACTCCTATCGCTTTTAAGGAATAACCGTATTCCATTCCGGTCAAAAACACTATTGGTCCTCTTGCCGGATAAGATATGTTGTGATTTAACGGAATATCATCCATCATTCTTTTTGTTTTTCTCAATAAATCTTTGTACTCCACTCCCGGTGTCATAACGGTTATCTCTTTGTAATTGTGGTAAAGCTTTGAAAATTTTCTTTTATAAAATCGGTTGAAATAATCTACTGCTTTCTTTTCGTATTTGTAGTTTGACTGACCCCTGTTGATAAAAAACGGGTAAACATTTAAACCAAACTCTTTTAGCAGTATTCCTATATTAGCAACAGAATCTTGGCCGCCAGACAAACAGACAACAACGCTTTCGCCTTTTTTTGGCATTTTAACAACATATCCTCTTTTGCCTTTCAAGATATTGCTGTAAATTTTAAGCAGACTTACATCCTCATTCACCTTGCCCTTGATTTTTATCTCTCCTTGTTTATTCAGTATTTTGATCATAGTGCTTATATAATTTGATTATCTCTTTCGCTCCCTCAATACTTTCTTGGTAAATATGGGCATCCGTCAAAAATCCGTCTAATGGACCAGCCCAGATCTGAGTTTTTAATTTTTCTGTTAACCGCCCAGCCACCTCCTTTGATAAAAGAGAAATTGCGACAAAATTGCCACCAGCTTTTTGATATGCGTCTATTGATCTTGCATTGAACAATGTGTTCATGTGATATCCTCTTTCATCGCTAATCTTAATAAGTCTAAATTGAACTGTAGTTATGCAAGGCAGATAATCGTCTTTGGGTCTCTCTAATGTTCTTTGATAGTCTTCTTGTCTCACAAAGCTCATAATTGCTTTTTTCGATTCTGGAATTTCAGCTAATCTTGCCACGACAAAATCTATCATTCCCCAATCTTTTAATCTCGCGTAATAACTTTTACTACCAGGACTAAACGAAGGTACAACATCAAAGTCGTGCATTATTTCTTCATTGAATGTAAGATTGATTATTTCATCAACATTCTTTTTGTTTCCATATTTTTCAATAAGAGGATCAGGAAAAGATTGCGTTGCTGATTTTATACGAATATTCTGCAAGCTCAATCGTTTTCTATCTTCATCTTCGGTTAAAACCCCGTTTTTATTAATCGCTTCAACCAAACTTAACCAAGTGCCACCTATTGTCTCGCCATAGATATTCCAGCCGAATGGTTCTAATTTAACATACATAGTTTTAGTTTAACTATAAAAGTAATGATTCAAATATACTACATCCTGCCAATTTTGTAAATCTTTTTCGTCCGGCGAGTGGGCAAAAAATAGAGAGGTCATAGGGAAGGAAATTTTTTGCCCGCGAGCCATTTCGTTTTCGGTCTGTTTCTACCCGCCGCCTGCGGCGGCGGACACTGGTTTCTATCAGGAATTTCTGATAAAATGAGTTCGAGCGAAGTCATAAATATATTCCAAACAGAACAGAAAACGGCTCAAGTGAGCCGTTTTCCAATTCTCAATTACCCGAGCAAAGCGAGGATGAGAGATGAAGGCGAAGCTTTCAGCGACCTTCAATTATTTTGCGTATTCTATCACCCTGCTTTCTCTTATAACGTTGACTTTAATTTCTCCAGGATACCTTAGTTCTTCTTGAATTCTATTGGCAATATCTTTAGCTATTTTTTTTGCCTGGAGGTCATCTATCTCCTCTGGCTTAACGAAAACTCGAATCTCTCTGCCAGCCTGAATAGCATAACTTTTTTCTACCCCGGCAAAAGAATTAGCAATCTGCTCCAGTTCACCCAGTCTTTTGAGATAACTCTCTAAGGTATCTTTTCTTGCTCCTGGCCTGGCTCCTGAAATTTGATCAGCAACCTGAACAATTATTGCCTCTAAACTTTCGTAGGGATATTCTTCGTGATGGGATTTCATAGCGTCAATAACTTCTTTCTCTACTCCAAATTTTTCTAAAATTTTAATGCCAATATCAGTATGAGAACCTTCAACCTGATGATCAACGGCCTTGCCAATATCATGGAGTAACCCTGCTTTTTTACAAACCTGAATCTTTCCCCCAATTTCAGCAGCAAGAGCTGAAGCCAGAAGAGAAACTTCAATAGAATGAAGCAAAACATTCTGGCCGTAGCTAGTTCGGAAACGTAATCTTCCTAACAATTGAATAATCTTTGGATCAAGGCCAACAAATCCTGCATCATAAACAGCCTGCTCTCCGGCTTCTTTTATTTGAGAGGATATTTCCGATTCTGCCCTCTTCACAATCTCTTCAATCCTGGCTGGATGAATTCTGCCATCCCGGATCAGCTTTTCCAGGGCTACTTTAGCAATCTGCCTTCTAATCGGGTCAAAGCCCGAAATAACCACAGCTTCGGGAGTTTCATCAACTATTATTTCCACACCGGTTAATTTTTCAAAAGCTCTAATGTTTCTTCCTTCTTTACCAATAATTCTTCCCTTAATTTCTTCAGAAGGTAAAGATAGGGTTGTAGTAGTAATCTCCTGAGCCTGAGAAATGGCGCATTTCTGAATAGATAAAGCTAATAATTCTTTGGCTCTCTTTTCAAATCGCTCCTGGCCTTCAGATTCTAATTTCTTCATTCTCTCAAAAATTTCTTTCTGGTACGCTTTTTCCAGATCATCAAATAACTCTTTTCGCGCCTCTTTCTTGGAAAGTCCAGAAATCTTTTCTAAATTTTCACGAGCTTTCTCTTTTAGATTTTCTAAAGTTTCTTTTATCCCTTTGAGCTTTTCTACTTTTTGGCGAAACTCGGCTTCTTTTTTCTCATAATCTGAAAGCTTCTCATTTAAAACATTTTCTCTCCTTAGTAAAAGTCTTTCTGTTTTAAAAAGTTCCTCACTCCTTGTATCTGCCTCAGCTTTAGCTTTCTCTAAAATCTGGGAGGCCTTTTCTTTGGCCTGGGCCAAAAGAGCTCCCGTCTCAGTTTTTACCTGAGAAATTCTTTTTTGAATTTTTGCTTCTAAGGTGTCGTAATCTCTTCTGGCAATTGACTGACGAGCATAATAACCCAAAACAACTCCTATTACCACAGAAACTATGCCCACTAAAAGTGGAATAAATTGATTCATATTTTTTGTCGGAGATTTGGTATCTCAACATTTCCAAAAGATTAAAAGTTTTATAGTGAATTAATACCGAAGTCCGAATTTAATTTTATCCTATTTTAATATTAAAGGATTTTTTAAAGTTTGTCAAAAAACCCCGCATTCAAAAGCGGGGTTCTCTTTTAATGAAACGGAGTTTTGTGCTTAACTAAGTTAAGCACAAACTAAACCCTGCTGGCTATACCCTACTAAAATGGCGCAATCTCTTTCCAGATAGGAAGAGGAAGCTGGCTGTTTAAGGTTTTAGCGCGAGAACAGGAGAAACCATCAGAGTCAGTAACTCTGAGAGTAATGTCTTTTTCGCCGGTGGAAGAGAATTTGGCTATTGGGTTTTGCTCTGCAGAACTGTCCGGGCTGCCATCTTGGAAAGTCCAAGACCAGCTTTCTTTTGTAGTTCCTCCATAGACAGTTGATTGGTCAACGAATAAAACCTCTTCGTCAACGCTTGGTTTAAATGGAGACCAGCTAAAGTCAATTTCAGGATAGGCATGTGTTGGAGTGGTAAAGCTGGGACCTGAAATCCAAATAGAATCAAGGCCTTTTGAATCCCAGACCTTTAATCTCCAGTAATATGTATTGTTATATTTCAATTTACCCAAGATAGTGGCATAGGAATTAGAGCTTGAGGTTACTTTTCCAGAATCATCTTCAGGTGAAGAGAAATTACTATTGTTATCTACCTGAACTCGGTAGGCAGATTGGGTATCTCCAGGGTCAGGGTCAGTAAAGGTCCAGGAGAAAAAACCTGTTGGCCCGGAAAGACAATAATCTGGCTGGACTACCTTGAGATTAGTTGCTGAAGGAGACTGATTGATTAATGGAGAAACATTAACTATAGCACTACCTGAAGCATTTCCACCAAGACCAGTACAACTCATTGAGTAAGTGGTGGTAGTAGAAGGGTTAACCGCTCTATTGCCAGAAGTTGCAGCTCCCCCTGATAAACCGGCTGTCCAGGTACAACTGGTTGTATTAATAGAAGACCACTGAAGAGTTGAGAATTGTCCTTGGGTAATTGAAGAAGGATCAGCTGTTAAATTAAGAATGGGAGAGGAAACGCATGCGCTGTCAGCCACGCACTGAGATTCAGAATCACAGCCTGAAGGAGTACAGGTTCGAGTTTGCTGTCTTTGGGTGGCAGAACAACTGCCTCCACCACAGGAGCGGTTAACCCAACCTGTACAAGAACAACCACAGGCAGAGTCAGATACACATCGAGATTCTTTATCACAGCCAGAAGGGGTACAGGTGCGAGTTTGCTGTCTTTGGTAAGCAGAACAACTGCCTCCTCCGCAGGAGCGGTCAGCCCAACTTGTGCAAGAACAGCCAGTTTTTCTGTAACCTGTGCAGTTATTGCCGCAATCATAGGTATTCCACCTTCCAATTATTTCATAACCTGAAGCTGGACTCCGTCTGCTACAGGAACAATCAGGCCAGCCAACAGAAGCTGTGCCATGACTTAGGCAAGTGTGCCCGCAGTCCTGTAGATAGTTTGACCAAGAACCACAGTTTTCATAACAAGAACCATTTGAGCAACCTCTACTACACCACGCCCTTTGCTGCCAGCCTCCTGAAATACGGTATTTATAATCACTCGTCCCACAGTCTTCTTGATAATAGGTATAAATGCTATCCTCTGTGCATTCACCTCCTGAACAGCCTCCGGAATAGACTCTCTTCTTATAAACCTTATTTCCTGAGCAGTAATAACTATCTATGTAAGTTCTTGGACCGCAGTCAGTTAAATAATATTCATAAGTGCGATCTTCCAAGCAATCACCTCCTGAGCAACCTCCAGAGCAGGTAGTCTTTGCATAAATCTTGTTTCCAACACAGTAATTATCAGAAGTGCAATTAATCTTGCCACAACCGGAAATGTGCTCCAAAACGTTACACACATTTCCATAACCACAAGTAACTCCTCCATGACAGGCGTTGTAGACACCAACGCAACCTTGATAATACCCTTCTTGCTGAGAACAATAAGAACCTTTCTCGCGAGGGTTTTGCCCACAAACATTCTGATTAACTCCCTCTGTGGGACGACAGCACGGACCTATCCATGGTACACCCCCAGAGACGCCAGTGCAAAGCGGCCACCTCTGACAATAATAGCATCTACCACAATCACCATGAGAAATACATAATCCCGTAATACACATTCCTTCTTTACAACCTAAACTACAATATTCAACTCTTTGTTCATCTCCTTCAGTATTTTCGTAACAATCAGTTCCTGAACACCCTCTGTAAACAATAATTCTCTTATGGTAAACATCGCCATATTTACAATAATTACTGCCCCAACTTCCATACTCATCTGAGCCGCAGTCTTTTACAGTATAATAGTAGGTGCTGTCGCTCCGACATGAAGTCCCAGAGCAGCCTCCGGAATAGACCACCTTTTTTTTGAGGGTATTTCCGGAGCAGTAATAAGTAGTAGTGGAAGTTCTTGAGCCACAGTCTTTTGACAAATAAGCGTAGTTAATGGTCGCACGGCAAGAAGTTCCTGAACATCCTCCAGAGCAAGTATATTTATACCAGAGGCGGTCTCCACTACAATAATAAGTGCGAGAGGTACAGGTCCTTGAGCCACAGTCTTTTACAGTATAATAGTAGGTGCTGTCGCTCCGACATGAAGTCCCAGAGCAGCCTCCGGAATAGACCACCTTTTTTTTGAGGGTATTTCCGGAGCAGTAATAAGTAGTAGTGGAAGTTCTTGAGCCACAGCTTCTTACATGCTCACTACCGGTGCCAGTATAGTAATAACAAGAACTTCCTGAGCAACCTCGGTAGTAAATAGTTCTTTTTCGGCGCAAATTACTCCCAGAACAATAATAGCTCCAGGAACCATAAGTAGTTGAGCCACAGCTTCTTACATGCTCACTACCGGTGCCAGTATAGTAATAACAAGAGTTTCCCGAGCAACCTCGGTAGTAAATAGTTCTTTTTCGGCGCAAATTACTCCCTGAACAATAATAGCTCCAGGAACCATAAGTAGTGGAGCCACAGTTTTTATACCTATAGCAGGAACCACAGCCGCCATAACTGGTACAATATTTCCTTTGACGATAGTTGCCAGAACAAGAACAGTTATAGCTATACCAACCTGCGCTACAGTAATTTAGGCGATAAGTAATCGAAGACAGTTTAGTACTAACCAGACCGTCCTTTAAGGATTTATCAAAAGACCAATCAACTCTTAAGGGAATAAGAGTTATCAGAAAAGCAAAAATTATAGAAATAAGAATTATTTTCTTATTCATTTATTATTCCAATAAATTTTCAGACGATTATTTTACTCTGTTGGTACCAAATCCACTGGCGACACCCGAACTTCGGTTCCCTCTACGGTATAATCTGGTTTTAAATTCAAAGAAATAAAAACATTATCTTCTGCTTTAATCTCTTCAAGACCGATTTCTTTTTCGCCCAAGTTGTATGCTTTTCCATCAGCAGTAGTAATTGTGCCTGTTATCTCTTCTGCTGCAGCTCCTGTTGGCAGAATATAATCGGAAGTGATTTTTGCCTCCTGGCTAATTGGAATTACTAAAGAAGGTGTTTCTTCTCCTGTCTCAGTAAGTCCTGCAACGGTTAAATTACGACCAGATATTTCTTTCACAGTGCCGCTAACAGAAAGCACCCACCGAATTGCTTCTGAAGCCAGTAAAGAATCCATTTTTTCTATTTTCTCTGCTACTGTTCCTTTCTCCGTTCCTGGAGTTATTTTTTGGCTCCCCACATTCAAACCAACATAATAACTTATCCCTATTACAAAAATAGCAATGAGGATAGCAATAACAATAGTTGTTTTTTTATTCATAATTTTTATTTTTAAATTTTTAATTATTTGGGATTTTCGACCTTTCCCCGTAGAAGAATTTCGAAAAGATTTTTCTAGAGAAAAATTAGATTTGCGAAGCAATTCGAAATTTCTCTACGAGGTTTGGAAATCTTACTTTATTTATTATACAATTATACCATAATTATTATATCATAATTACAAATTATAGTATAATGTCAATATCATTATACCACAATTAAAAAAATAAAGGGCTTGTGGATAACTCGAAGAACATCCGTTCTTCACCAAACTTTCGCGTAACGAAAGCGAAGGTAGAGAAGAAGAAATCTTCTTCGATTCCACCCTTCGCTGCAGCTCGGGTAACTAAAGAACTATTTTAAATGGTATTTAGTTAAATAATATTTTTAAAAATTTTTGCAAAAAGAGGCAATACTTTTGTATTACCTCTTTCTTGAATTATTGAACTTTTTTAGATATTTTTAAAAACCCCATAACCAAACAATGTCCCAGACTCTTACTGTTGGTCTTAAATCGTAAATAAAAATATTTATTAGAACTAAGACTACAACTAAGCCAATAATCCCAATAATTCCTGAAATTAATATCCTTTTCTCCTTCATTACAATCACTTTCTTCTTTCTTCCATGTTGAATTTTAAATATTTTACTAACTGAATTCTACACTATTTTATAAAATTTGTCAAATTAAAGACTTTCTAAAGGTGAGAAAGCAAGAGAGAGGCAAATGTAAAATTTACCTCTCTTTTTTGAATTACTCATTTTAAATCTGCTCTGGCACCGATACGTCAATATAAACTCCCTCCAGAGGACAACCTGACAAAATTACCTGCATTTGATTTAACAAAATAAATACTTTATCTCCCGGTTTTATTTTGTTAAGGGCAATTTCCTTCTTCCCGGAAGTAATTTCTGCATCTTGAGCAACCGGAACCGTTACAAATATTTCCTCTCCTTTTTCGTTAAATTTTCGGATGACAAGAGCGTTTTCAAAAACTTCTTCTACTACACCGCCAGTACTGAAGCCACCCAAAAATTCTTCTGAATCTGTCAAAGAACTTACCTTCTGTAGCTTTTCCATTTCTAGTGTTTTTTCTTCGGGAGTTTTAGAAACAGACATTGGCTTTCTTGGATAACTGTTATATGTATCAACCATATCAATGCCTAGAGTCACTAACGCTATCAGGGCAAGAATAATTCCTGTAATTGCTATTTTTCCTATTCGCATTATTATCACTCCTTTCTTTTAGGGTAATAAGCTATAACCCCAAAAAAACAATATCCCATACTATTATTCTTTTCAAATCAACAAAATTATTTATTGCAACCAAGCCAACAATAATCCCGATAATTCCGGCAATCCCAATAATTGCCATAATAATTATCCTCTTTTCTTTCATTTGAATCATTGCTATCACCTTTTAAATTTTAAATGATACTAACTAAGTAATTTAATATTACACCATTTTAGAGAATTTGTCAAATGAAAAAATTTCTAATTGAGAAAAGTAAAAGAGGTAAAAAAATTGCTTTTTTACCTCTTTTCTTTCGTGAATTATTCATTCCACTGATAGTAACAAATCTTCTGGTGCCGATACATTAACGTAAACTCCTTCTAAAGGAACGCCCGAAAGAATTACCTGCATCTGGTTTAACAAAACAAAAACTTCATCTCCTTTTTTTATTTCCTCAAAGGCAATTTCCTTCTTCCCGGAAGTAATTTCTGCATCTTGAGCAACCGGAACCGTTACAAGTATTTCTTCTCCTTTCTCATTAAGTCTTTGGATGACAAGCGCGTTTTCAAAAATTTCTTCTACTACACCGCCCGTGGTAAAGCCGCCCAAAAATTCTTCCGAATCTACCAAATAGCCTACTTTTTCCAGCTTTTCCATTTCTAATGTTTTTTCTTCGGGAGTTTTAGAAACAGAGATTGGTTTTCTCGGGCAACTATTATACATATCAATGCCTAGGGTCACTAACGCTATCAGGACAAGAATAATTCCTGTAATTAATACTTTTCTTGCCATCAGTATCACCTTCTTTTCTTCCTATATTAAATTATTAAGCGTCGAGTGAATATCTAATTCACTAACTTTTATTTAGAATTTTACACTATTTCAAAGAATTTGTCAAGTCATAATTTTCATTTTCTAATGAAGTTAGTAAAAACCCCTGAATTCTAAACAAGATTCAGGGGTTTTATTTCAGTAACATGATCCTATCCTATCCTTTTTTTATTCAATTTCCTTATAAGTCTTGAATTTTCATCACCGGTGATGTTAACAAAATAACAAACGCTGATAATAAGCAAAACAAGGCCAATAACAAAGAAATTAAACCCTGCCCACTGAATTACTTGTGGAGGACAGACTAGTATTATAAAACCAGCTACCAACCAGGCCAACCCACCGAAAATTCCTAAAAGTGGTAGGAAGGACTTCTTGTATAAATCATCCATTCTTTTCACCTCTTTCTATATAAAATTTGTAATATTCTATTACTAGATTACACCATTTCAGAGAATTTGTCAAGTAGCCCGGGTAATAAAAATTACAGAGAACGGTTCTCTGTAATTTGTTAATTATCTCAGCTATTAATTTTATTCTTTTGTTTTAATCACCTCGTCAATAATTCCGTATTCTTTTGCTCCATCGGCCGACAAATAAAAATCTCGGTCAGTATCTTTTTCTACTTTTTCCAGAGGTTGGCCGGAATGTTTGGCTAAGATTTTATTTAACTTTTCTTTTATTTTAATAATTTGTTTCGCCGTAATTTCAATCTCTACCGCCGCGCCAGTAACTCCGCCTGCCACCTGATGCAGTAAAATTTCAGCATTGGGCAGGGCAAAACGCTTTCCCTTTTCTCCAGCAGCTAGTAAAGTCGCTCCCATTGAACCTGCTAATCCAACGCAGACAGTAGAAATAGGGCATTTAACATATTGCATAGTATCGTAGATTGCTAAACCTGCAGTAACCGAACCTCCCGGGGTATTAATATAAAGCTGGATATCTTTGTTGGGATTTTGGCTGGCCAAAAAAAGCATTTGGGCAATGGCTGAATTAGCCACAACATCAGTAATGGGACCTGCCAAAAAAATAATTCTTTCTTTTAAAAGTCGGGAGTAAATATCATAGGCTCTCTCTCCATGTTGAGATTTTTCGATGACGGTTGGAATTAAAACCATAAATTTATTTAACAAAATTTTCTAAAAATTGAAAAGTTTTATTGTTTCTGATGACGCTTTCACTATAATCTTTTAATTGGTTTTGGTCAAGATTGGGATAAGTTTTGGAAATTTTATCTATCTCTTCTTTTATTTCTTTCTCTGAAACCTCAATATTCTCTCTCCTTTCAATTTCTTTCAAGACCAGAGAGTTTTTGATTTTTCTTTGAGCTTCCGGCAAAAAAGAGTCCAATAATTCTTTTTCGGTCTTATTTGTTTTAGCCAAGTAATCCTCGAATTTAATCTGAAGCATTTGGGGAACTTGCTGCTTTAAACTCTCAAGCATTCGCTTTTTTTCTGATTCTACTAAAACTTCGGAAATCTCAATCTGAGAATTTTCAGCTATTTTATCTAAGATTTCCTGGCGGATTCTTTCTTTTTCAATCCTCTCTTTCTCCGCTTTCAATCTTTCGATTTCTTCTTTGGTAACTACAACTTCCCTTCTCTTAACTTGAGAAGCAATCTGTTTGTAATCTGGCAATTTGACTTCGGGCAAAACCGAAATTTTGGCCTTAAATTCAAAGGGATTTCCAGGAGCCAGTTTTAAAACTTCAATTTCAGGTTTAGAAATAGCTTCAATCTTATTTTCCGAAATTGCCTTGAAGTAATTTTCTTTTATTGCTTGATTAGCAGCTGTTTCTAAAATTCTTCCCGGGCCAATTTCCTTTTCAACTATTTCCTTTGGCGCCATACCTTTGCGAAACCCTTTAATTTCAAGGTCTTTTGCCAAATCCAAAGTTGCCTTTTCAACAAAATTATTAAATTCTTCAACCGGAACCCTGACTAAAATTTCAATTTGAGACTTTGGCAGTTTTTTAATTGAAGTTTCCATATGCTTGCTAAAACTTCCCTATTAATTCTTTACAAGAAAAACGGAAGGAAGATTAAAGAGATTATACCAACTAATTTTATTAAAATATTCAAAGAAGGACCGGCGGTGTCTTTGAATGGGTCTCCAACCGTATCGCCAATCACTGCGGCCTTATGAGCCTCAGACCCTTTTCCTCCTAAATTACCAGCCTCAATGAATTTTTTAGCGTTATCCCAAGCTCCTCCGGCATTAGCCATAAACAAAGCCAATAAAAATCCCGTAATTAAACTGCCGGCCAAAACTCCGCCTAAGGCCTCAACTCCTAAAATAATCCCCGATAAAATCGGAACCAAAATAACCAAAATCCCGGGCAAAATCATTTCCTTTAAGGATTTTTTGGTGATTAAATCCACGCAGCTGTCATAATCCGGCTCGGCCTGCTCTTCCATTATGCCAGGGATTTCCCGGAATTGTCTTCTTACTTCTTTAACTACTTCCTGAGCCCCCCGACCTACTGCTTTTAGAGAGAGGGAACAAAATAAGAAAGAAAGTCCAGCTCCAATAAAAAGACCGGCAATTACTTTAGAATCTAAAAGACTGATTATTTGAAGATTAGCTACTTCAAAATAGGTACTCAACCAGGCCAAAGCCACCAAGGCGGCTGACCCTATGGCAAATCCTTTTCCGGTAGCGGCAGTAGTGTTTCCCACCGCATCTAAGGATTCTGTTCTCTGGCGAACTTCTTGTTCCAGGCCGGCCATCTCTGAAATCCCGGCAGCGTTATCAACAATGGGACCGTAGCAATCTGTAGACAGATTTATTCCCAAAACTGCCAGAATTCCTACTGAAGCTATGGCAATTCCATATAGTCCGCCAAAATAATAAGCAAGGAGGGTGGCAATGGCTACTCCCAGCACTGGCAAGGCAACGCTTTTCATTCCCACTGCCAACCCTTCAATAATTACCGTTGAAGCTCCAATTTGAGAGGCTTTGGCAATATCTTGTACGGGTTTCTTTTCTGCTGAAGTATAGTATTCACTGCTCTTACCAATCAAAAAACCAACTCCCAGACCGGCCAAAAGCGCCCAGAATAACCCAATCTCTCCAAACAAATTTGAAATTATGAAGTAGGCAGCCACAGCCATTAAAACGTTAGCTGCAATCACCCCTTTTCCCATGGCTTTTCGGATTTGCTCAGTTTGTTCTGGAAATGGTTTTTTCTGGAGGTCTTTGGAAATTTTTACAAAAAAGCTGCCGATAATCGAACTCAAAATTCCAGCTGAGGCCAAAATCAGGGGTAAAAAAAGACCTTTTTCTCCAAATGCCACCACTCCAATAACTATTGCCGCAATAATGGCTGAAACATAGGATTCAAAAAGGTCAGAACCCATTCCGGCAATATCTCCTACATTATCTCCAACATTGTCAGCAATTACTGCCGGGTTTCTGGGGTCATCTTCGGGAATTCCTTTCTCAACTTTTCCTACTAAATCTGCTCCCACATCAGCTGATTTGGTAAAAATCCCCCCTCCCACTCTCATAAAAAGAGCAACCAGAGAAGCGCCGAAAGCATAGCGAAGTAAAAGCTGAGTATCTTTACAAAAAAGCCAAATTACTGATATTCCCAATAATCCCAGGCCAACCACCAAAAAACCCATAACCTTTCCTCCAGAGAAAGCAATCTGAAAACTTTTTGGAAAATTCGTTCTGGCGGCATTAGCTACCCGGGAATTTGCCCGGGTGGAAATCATCATCCCAATAAAACCGGCTATACTTGATACTCCTGCTCCAATTAAGAAAACAAAAGCTGCTGAAAAAGTCTTTGTCGTTAAACCAAGTAAAAAAGCAATCAAAACAAAAACCAGAGCCATTATTTTAAATTCTCTTTTTAAAAAAGCTCCAGCTCCCTTTCTAATGGACTGAGAAATTTTGACCATTTTCTCAGAACCAGAAGAGGCCTGATTTATTTTCCGAATCAAAAAGATAACAAAAACTATAGTAAAAAGAGAAACAATGATGGAAAGATATAGCATAATATTGGCTATTTTTTACTTGGTTTTTTCTTCTTAGTTTCTTTTTTTTCTTTAGTCTTTGGCTCTTTCTTTTCTTTCTCGCCTTCTTCTTTCTCGCCTTCTTCTTTCTCGCCTTCTTCTTTCTCGCCTTCCGGACTTCTGACGTCAATCTTCCAGCCAGTTAGTTTGGCAGCCAATCTAACATTTTGGCCATCTCTGCCAATAGCTAAAGATAATTGATCTTCAGGGACAATAGCTACCGCTTTATTTTTGGGCTCAATTTTAACTTCCAAAACTTTAGCCGGAGAGAGGGAGTTGGCAATGAACCTTTCTGGTTCTTTAGAATATTCAATAATATCTATTTTTTCTCCCCCAAGTTCTGAGATTACCGCTCCAACTCTGGTCCCTTTTTGGCCGACCGCACTTCCTATTGGATCAATTCCTTCAGTTTCAGAAAAAACCGCAATTTTTGACCGAGACCCAGCCTCCCTGGCAATCGACTTGATTAAAACTTGCCCGGTCGAAATTTCCGGAACTTCCAATTCAAAAAGCTTAGAAATTAGTTTAGGATAGGCCCTTGATAAAAGTACTACCGGCCCTCTTGGACTCTCTTCAACTTTTAGAATATAGGCTTTAATTCTTTGGCCAGGCCGATAAAATTCTCCAGGAACCTGTTCTTCTCTTGGCAATACTCCCAAAGTTTTGCCAATGTCTAAAAAGATGTTTCTTCCCTCGATTCTCTGAACAATTCCAGAGATTATTTCTCCTTCCTTTGACTTATATTCTCCAAAAATTGCTTCCCTTTCCGCCTCCCTAATTTTTTGTAAAATCACCTGTTTTGCTGTCTGAGCAGCAATCCGACCATAATCTTTATGAATCTCTAAAACCATCTCTAATTCTTTCCCCGGTTTAATCTTTGGTTTTACTTTCTTTGCCTCTTTTACCATAATATGTTTTTCTGGATTAAAATGGAGCTTTTCTTTTTGCGATGGTTCTTTCTCAATCTTCTTTTCCTTAAGTTTTTCCAACTCTTCCTCAGAAAGAATCATTGAATCATCTACCACTAATTTTACTTGCCAAAATTTAACTTCGCCTGATTCTGGAGAAATCTTAGCTCGAATAACCTGGCCTCTCTTTCCATGATCTTTTTTATAGGCAGCGGCATAAGCCTGCTCAATAGTTTCGATGACTTTTTCTTTAGAGATTCCTTTTTCTTCAGCAATCTGGGAAATTGCCAAAGTAAAACTTTTGAGGTCTATGTCTTTATTCTGAGATGGTTTAGAATTCATAAAAATAATGTCCGTTTCCAACGGACAGAAATTCCAAATTTATTAACTATTTTTAGTTTAAAAAAAGGAAATCTTATTGTCAAGCCCGCCTAAGTTTTTTTTGAAAATTTGGGAGGGTCAAGCCCCAATCGCATTCTGAATATGGCGAATTTTAGCTTTCTTTAAGCCTAAATCAATTTTAATTGCCACTACGTCAATTTGCCATTTAGATTCCAGAGGAATTTTCTTTTCTGAAAGCCAATCCTGGGCTATTTTTATTAATTGTTTTTGCTTCTGAAAGTTAACCTTATCTTCGGGGAAAATTACAGAGAACGGTTCTCTGTAATTTTCAGTCAGAGTTTTCACCTCGATAAAATGAATATTATCATCTTTTTGAGTTATCATGTCAATCTCTCCCTTTTGAGGTCCCTGAATCCATTTTCTGAAATAATTCTTATCTAAAATTTTATATCCTTTATTTTTTAAATAATAACAGGCGATATTCTCACCAAAATTTCCAATTTTCCTTGAATCCATAAATTCGTTTTCGTCTGTCGGTATCAGATACCGACAGACGACGTATAATTTCCAAGAGGGTAAACTATTATTAAATTAGCTCGAACATTTTTCGCCGCGTTCTTTGACAATTTCAAGTTTTCCTTTGGCGGCAAATTCTTTATAAACTATTTTTTGCAAATTATCATAAAATGCTCGCTAATACCAACAGCTACAGGATGGGTACAAGTTTTTAAATGTGTCTCCCACCAGACTTTCCAAGCTTTCGGATGTTTTTTAAAAAGTCTATTTGTTTCTTTCGGATGAGCAGTAGATAAACCTTCAAGGCCACCTATTTCTAAAATTCTTACTTTTCTTCTTTCGAATGATTCTCTTAATTCTTTAGGCAAGGAGAAATGGCAAGGTGCAAATCCATAGCCACCCTGATAATCTCCTGTATCTCTAACTTTTTGAAACACTTTCTTAATTTCTATTTCTTCGGGGAAACAAATTAGTTCACTAACCAAAACTGCTAACCTTCCAATTACGGAAACGAAGACTGGAGCATTCTTCCTCGTGACTCTAACTAACTCATCAATTGCTTTTTCTCTTTGTTTCTTGTCCACGATATGAGATAATGCCCCACCGAGACAAATGACAGTATCAAAAGTGTTATTTTCGAACATGGAGAGATTATCGATGGATCCTTGTATAATTTGTTTGACTTTGTTTTGAACTTTTTCTTTTTTAATTTTTCTTTTTGCGATGTGTAATAATTCTGGAGTCAAATCTAATAAGACAACATTGTATCCCAATTTCGCCAATTCAATTGTATATCTTCCGGGTCCGCCGCCGGCATCTAAAATTAACCCCTTCTTTGGAAGATATTTTTTAAGAAAATGTAAAGTGGTATCAAATTCTAATTTATGATATGGGTCTTGAGTTAATCTTTTCCACTCTTTCATTCCGTATTCTTGATAATATTTTTTTACTAATCTTTTAGTCATAAAATAAAAATTTTTTCTTTTACCGCCAGCTCCACTGGCACAAAATCGCCAATTGATTTTTTGCCTAAAACCCCGTTCAATTTGACTTTTCGAAAGTGTGGACCCGGTGGGATTCGAACCCACGATCTCTCGCATGCGAAGCGAGTATTCTACCACTGAACTACAGGCCCGGTCGGGCTGTCCGGATTTGAACCGGAACTAAATTCTCCCGAAGAACTCGTGCTACCATTACACTACAGCCCGTAAATATTTGCTTTTTGATTTTGTTACGTTACCCAATACTTTTGCTTTGTCATCTCATCTTTTTTCATCTCTAATTTTTCTCTTTCTTCTCTTGATTTTTGAGCTTTCTCTTTTAATTTCTTATCTAATAATTTAGCTAATTTCTTAATTTCCTTTTCTAAAAAATCTTTTTTATTTTTTTTAGGGTCAGCTAATACATAGCCCAGCAAAATATCTAAAACCCATCCTATTTTAGGGCCACCGGGAATATCTAAAATCTTCATTACATCCTCCCCTTTTATTTTTAGCATCTTTACTGAAATCGGGTCTTGCGATACTTTCTCTATAATATATTTCAAATGTCGCAATTTATAGGGTTCGGCTTTTGGACAACCAGAACCAATTCGATCAGCCATCCTCACTTGCAATAATTCTTCCATATTCTCTGGTCCAACCTGACGAACCAATCTTCTGACTGAACTCTCCCCAACTTCTGCTGGATGATAATAAAAAAGATGATATCTGACGAGCTTGGCAATTTTTTCAATATCTTTTTTGGGAAATTTTAAGCGATTTAATATCTGCAAAGTCATTTTTGCTCCTAAAATTTCATGGCCATAAAAAGTGGCATTTAGTCCCTTGCCTCTTTTGGCCCGGGGTTTGGCAATATCGTGGAATAAACTGGCCAATCTGACATATTTATTAAAATCCCGTTTAGCTGCATATTTTAAAGAAAAAAGGCTATGCTCATAGCAATCATAAATATGGTGCTTATTTTGGGTTACTTTATAGCCCTCTTCTAATTCAGGGACAATATATTTTAAAAGGGAAAGTTTTCTCAAAAACTCTAAGCCATCGGCCGCTTTTTCATCCATAATAATTTTTAAAAGTTCATCTCTAATTCTCTCTTTAGAAATTGCCTGAAGCCAGGGAGCATTTTTTTTAATAGCTTGGGCGGTTTTTGGTTCAATCTTCCACCCCTCGCCCAGGGTTACGGCAAATCTCACTGCCCTCATCATCCTCAGAGCATCCTCGGAAAATCTATCTTCGGGATTACCAACTGCTCTGATGATTTTATTTTTTAAATCTTTTTGCCCTTCAAAAGGATCACTAAGTTTGTCGGTATCAGATACCGACAGGCCTAAGGCCATAGCATTAATAGTAAAATCTCTTCTGGCTAAGTCTTCTTTTATGGTTTTAGCCCAGCGAATTTTATCGGGGTGCCTTTTATCTGTATATTTCTCATCAATTCTATAAGGAGTAATCTCAATTTCTTTTAATTTTTGGTTTTCACTACCTGTTAAAACAGTAACTGTACCAAATTTGTTGTCACTAAAACTCCTCAAAAAAATCTTGCCAATTTCTCCGGGTTTAGCATTGGTGGCTATGTCCCAATCTTCAGGTGTTACTCCTAAAAGTAAATCCCGAACACATCCTCCAACAATATAAGCCTCAAAACCAGCTTTTTTCAACTTATCAATAACAAATTTTACTTCCTTTGGAATTTGCATCAATTAAATCATACCTTGAGAATTGATTTTTTTCAAATATTTGTTAAACTTAGAATTACAGAGAACGGTTCTCTGGAAACTATGCCCCCGTGGTATAATGGATAACACGACACGCTTCGGACGTGTAGTTGAGGGTTCGAGTCCTTCCGGGGGCACTTTCTCAGTTGTTATTTTTAAGTTATTAGTTTATAGTAAAATAATGAAAAATTTAAAGATTTTATTTTTAATAACTTTTTTAGTAAGCTTGCTTTTTCCTTCAATTGGTTTGGCTTTAAGTAGCTATCAAGGCTACGACAAGACAATTTATTATGAGGGGTTAGTCCCTTGTGGTAAATCTGCGGACAAACCTTTGGCCCCGGGCGAATCAGAAGAAGTAAGATTGCCTTGTCAATTCTGTCATTTTCTTGTGATGTTTAGAGGTATTTTAGATTTTATTCTGAAACTGGTTATCGTAATTGGGGTTTTAATGTTTACCATTGGCGGGTTTATGTTCCTTTTTGCCGGAGGAAGTCCGGCAAGATTGGACCTCGCAAAAAGAATATTGACTTCAACCGTTATAGGTCTGGCCATAATCTTTGGCGCTTGGTTGATTATCAATACGATTTTTATGGCTATTGGAATAGCTGATTGGACTGGTTTAAGAGAGGGCTGGTTTTCAATTAAATGTCCAATAAAACTTTAACAAAACTGCCCCCATAGCTTAATTGGTGAAGCAGATCCCTCTTAAGGATAAGATTCCAGGTTCGAGTCCTGGTGGGGGCACAAAAGGGCAATTTGCCTTTTTGTTTTTTTTGTTTATTTTTTGATTTGAGGTATAATTAGAAATAGAAAAAATTATGTTAACTTCTAAAGAAAAAGAAGAATTAATCAAAAAGTATAAACTTCACGAAACAGACAGTGGCTCTCCCGAAGTTCAGATTGCTTTGCTTTCAGAAGAAATTAAAAGATTGCTTTTACATTTGAAAAAACATCCTAAAGATTTCCATTCAAAAAGAGGTTTGTTAAAAATGGTCAGCCAAAGGAGAAAGTTTTTAAATTATTTAAAAGAAAAAGATAAAAAGAGGTATAATAGTATTGTCAAAAAAATAGGACTAAAAAAATAACATGGTTATTAAACATATTGGTCAAAGAGTAGGAGTTCTAATTGATGTTCAGAATCTCTATCACTCTGCCAAAAATCTCTATAAAGCCAGGGTTAATTTTCGGGAAATTTTAAAATCAGCTGTTAGCCAGAGGAGTTTAATTCGGGCCTTTGCTTATGTTGTCAGAACAAAAACCGGAGAGGAAAAACCTTTTTTCGAAGCTTTAACCAAACTAGGAATTGAAACCAGAGTCAGAGATTTACAAGAGTTTTACGGCGGTTTAAAAAAAGCTGATTGGGATGTTGGAATTACTGTTGATGCTATAAGAATCGCTCCCAGTGTTGATACCATTGTTTTGGCCTCAGGGGATGGCGATTTCATTCAGTTAGTTGAGTATTTGAAAAATCGTGGGAAAAGAGTAGAAATTATTGCTTTTGGCAGATCGGCTTCGGCTCGCCTAAAAGAAATAGTTGATGAATTTATTGATTTAGAAAAAAATCCGGAAAAATATTTACTTAAAAAATAATGGAGAATAAATTTAAATTAAAACTTGATGATAGGGAATTAAGTGTTGACATCAAAAATCTGGCTGAACAAGCTAATGGCAATATTTTGGTCAGCTATGGTGATACTTTAGTCTTAACCACTTCTGTAATGTCGGAATCTAAAAGGGAAGGGATAGATTTCTTTCCTCTGACTGTTGATTACGAAGAAAGATATTATGCTGCCGGTAAAATTCGCGGTCCCAGGTATATCAAAAGAGAAGGCCGTCCTTCAGACGAAGCCATTTGCGCAGCCAGATTAATTGACCGAGTCATCCGACCAAGATTTCCAGAAAATTTGGCTCGGGAAGTTCAGGTAATTAACACTGTCCTTTCCTGGGACGCCGAAAACGACCCTGATGTTATTGGACTAATCGCTACTTCCCTATCTCTTTCAATTTCTGATATCCCCTGGTCAGGCCCTCTGGCAGCAGTTAGAGTTGGCAGAAAAGAGGGTCAATTTATTATCAATCCGACCTATGAAGATAGAGAAAAAAGCGAGATAGACCTTATTTTTGCCGGCTTTTTCAACAGTAATGGTAAATTTTTAGTTAATATGGTTGAAGGGAATTTTGAGGAAGTAGGGGAAAACTTAATTTCAGAAGCTTTAGAATTTTCTGAAAAATATTTAAAAAAGATTTATGATTTTCAAAAAGAGATTATAAAAAAAGTTGGGAAAGAGAAAGTCCTTATTGAAGCTCCCGAAAAAGATTTGGAATTAGAGAAAGAAATTAGGAAATTTTTGGGCAAAAATTTAGAAAAAGCGATATATCAAAGTGAAAAAACTGAACGGACGGGGAAACTAAATAAATTAAAAGAAGAGCTTTGCAATTTTATAGAAGAAAAATATCCGGAAATGGAAAAAGCAAAATATGCCCGGGATTTCTTTGAAAAAGAAATTTCCAGATTAATTCATGAAAATATTATTTTACATGAGAAAAGGCCAGATGGCAGAAAATTAGATGAACTAAGAGAAATTCATCTTGAAGCTGGGCTTTTACCAAGAACTCATGGTTCCGGTCTTTTCTGCCGAGGCCAAACAAAGTCCCTGTCTATCTTAACTTTAGGAGGGCCAGGGGATCAACAATTATTGGAAGGAATGGAAATTGTTACTAAAAAGCGTTTTATGCACCATTATAATTTTCCTCCTTATTCAGTTGGAGAAATTAGGCCAATGCGAGGCCCGGGAAGAAGAGATATTGGCCACGGAATGTTAGTAGAGCGAGCCCTTTTACCTCTAATCCCCAGTTTTGAAGAGTTCCCTTATACAATGAGAGTGGTTTCGGAAATTCTTTCTTCTAATGGTTCAACTTCTATGGCTTCGGTTTCTAGCTCTTCTCTGGCCCTAATGGATGCCGGAGTACCAATAAAAGCTGCAGCAGCTGGAATCGCCTTAGGTCTAATGACTGATGAAAAGGGTAATTACAAAATCTTAACTGACATTCAAGGACCAGAAGACCATCATGGAGACATGGATTTTAAAGTAGCAGGGACAAAAAAAGGAGTAACTGCTGTCCAGATGGATGTAAAAATTGCCGGCATTACCCCAGAGATTTTAAAAGAAGTTTTGTCCCAAGGAAGAAAAATCAGACTTCAAATCTTGAATAAAATCCAGGAAGTGCTGCCAGAACCCAAGGCCCAACTTTCTCCCTTCGCCCCCAGAATTCTTACCTTGCAAATTAATCCAGAAAAAATCAGAGAGGTCATAGGCCCTGGTGGAAAAATAATTAATGAAATTACGAAAGAAACCGGAGTTGCCATAGATATTCAGCCCTCGGGTCTTATTTTTATTACCTCAGAAAAAGAAGAGGCAGCAAAAAAGGCCCTTTCCTGGATAAAAAATATTACCAGGGAAATTAAGGTTGGAGAAATTTTTCAGGGTAAAGTAAAAAGGATTTTGGATTTTGGAGCTTTTGTCGAAATTCTGCCGGGCCAAGAAGGTCTAATTCACATCTCTCAACTAGCACCTTATCGAGTAAAAAGAGTTGAAGATGTGGTTAAAATTGGCGATGTTTTGCCGGTAAAGGTAATCTCAATTGATGAACAAGGAAGAATAAATTTGTCATTAAAAGAGGCTAAAAAATAACTATGAATGGCAAAAAAGAATTTCTAAAAAGAGAGGAAATTAGAACGATGGAAAGAGATATTCTTAGGGCCAGAGAAGGAACAACAAGAAGAGAAATAGAAGAAAAAAGAGTAAGAGAAGAAGCTAAAGGAGAAAAATTAGAGAGGGAAAGACTGAAGAGAGAAGAAGAAAAAAAGATAAAAATCGAGGAAGAAAGAAGAAAGGCTGAAGAGGAAACGAGAAAGGCTGAGGAAGCAAAAAGAAGAGCCGAAGCTCTAAAAAAAACTACAGAAGATAAAAAATTAGAAGAAATAAGAAAGATAACCGAAAAAAGAAGAAAAGAAATAGAAGAAGCTAAGAAAAGAGAGGAAGAAGCACGGAAAGCCAAAGGGGAAAAGAAAAAAAGAGGGGAAGAAGAGATAGAATTAAAAGAAGAAAAAGCTGAATTAGAAAAAGAGCTTGAGAAACTTTCCGAAAAGAAAGAGCCCTTAGAAATAGAAAGAGTTCAGCTTTCAGAAAGAGAAGCTCAATTAAAAAAGAGCTTAGACCAGGTCTTAGAAAAAGAGGCAGAGATTGAAAGAGAAGAAAAAGCTATTGAAGAAAAAGAAAAAGAAACAAAAACATCTAAAGAAAGAAGAGAAATAGAAACAAAAAGATGGAAGGTAGAAGAAAAAAGACGACAGATAGAAAAAGAAAGATGGGAATGGGAAGAAGAAATTAACAAAATAAAAGGTCAATTAAGAGAGGTTGATTTGAGGTATCATAAACTCCTGAGAAAAGAAGAAGAAATTAAAAACAATAAGAGAAAAATTTCAGATAGGCAGGAGGAGATAAGATTGGAGAAAGAAAATGCTGAATTAGAAAAAGAGCTTGAGAAACTTTCCGAAAAGAAAGAGCCCTTAGAAGTAGAAAGAGCTCAGCTTTCAGAAAGAGAAGCTCAATTAAGAAAGAGCTTAGACCAGGTCTTAGAAAAGGAGGCAGAGATTGAAAGAGAAGAAAAAGCTATTGAAGAAAAAGAAAAAGAAACAAAAACATCTAAAGAAAGAAGAGAAATAGAAACAAAAAGATGGAAGGTAGAAGAAAAAAGACGACAGACAGAAAAAGAAAGATGGGAATGGGAAGAAGAAATTAACAAAATAAAAGCTCAATTAAGAGAGGTTGATTTGAGGTATCAGAAGATAAGAAATAAAGAGTCAGAACTCCAAAAAAAGATACAAGAGGTTAACCGCTTATTAAAAAAAGATGAAATTGAGGGAAAAAAGAAAGAAACAGAAATTGAAAAGAGGAAAAAAGAGGAGTTTTTGCAAAAACTCCGCCAAGAAGAAGAAAAAAGAGAGAAAGAGGCAGAAAGATTAAAGAAAGAGGAAGAAGAAAGGGAAAAACTAAAAGAAGAAGAAAAAGAAAGAAAAGAAACTGAGGAAAAGAAAAGAAAAGAAATAGAAAGATTAAAATTGGAGGAGAAGAAAAGATTGGAAAAAACCAGAGCTAAATCTTTGGCAGAGAAAGAGAGCAAAGAAACAGAGAAAGAAAAATTAGAAAAAGAGAAAATAAAAGAAAAATTATCAGAAATTCAAGAGAGAGAAGAAGCAGAAAGAAAAAGATTCTTAGAAAGAATTCAAGGTAAAAAGAAAAAAATGAAAGAGGTTCCAAGACCTTCAAAAGAAATCGAAGAACCTGCTGTTCCTTCCCGGCCAACCGAGATTTTCCGTCCTCTTCCTCAAAAACCCTCTCTGAGAGAAAAATTCTGGGCCAGGTTTATAATTTTTTTCGTAATTTTGGCTACCTTAGCTGGAATTTCTACCTTCTGGTATTGGTTTCTTTTTATCAGAAAACCACCGCTGCCACCCTCTGCTCCTCCCGAAAAAGAAATTATTATTGTCCCAGAAATAGCTATCCCCGAAGCTTTAATCTCGGTTGAAATAATTCGAACTTTCGAGATTACAAAATCAGAAGAAACCCTCATCTATCTTTCTCAGATCTTTAAAGAAGACTTAGGGGAAGACCAGTTTACCAGAATTATAATAAAAGATTTAACTAAGAAAAAAGTCCCCGGCCTGAAAGAATTTTTGGATATTTTTCAAGCTAAAACTCCGGAAGATTTTTATCAAAAATTAAGCGATGAGTTCACTTTGTTTATTTATTCCCAAAAAGAAGGCAACAGATTGGGCCTGGTGACGAAAATAGAAACAAAAGAAGGACTGCCAGAAATACTAAGATTCTGGGAAGACACAATGGAGAAAGACCTATCAAGTTTTTTCGCTTTTCTGGGCAAGGATAAACCAGCTCTTAAAGATTACTTTACTAAAACCGCTTACCATCAGGGAGTTATTCGTTGCCAGGCTTTTGGTGAGGAAGATTTTGAAGCTTGTTATTTAATAACAGGTAGTCACTTCATTTTCACAAGCTCTTTGGAAAGTATGAAAAAAACAATTGATAAGTTGTAATCCTCGTATGTTTAGGAAAAAACTTTTTATTAAAAAAATAAAGGAGAAATTAGAGAAAGAAAGGACTTCAGTTGAGGAACAACTTCAAAGTTTTGCCAAAAAAGATAAAAAACTAACCGGAGATTGGGAGACTCGTTTCCCAAAATTCAATGGCGGCAATTTAGAAGAGGAAGCAGATGAAGTCGAGCAATACGAATCTTTACTCCCGATTGAATTCAGTCTTGAAAATAGACTCAGAGACATTAATGTGGCTTTGGAGAAAATAAAAAAGGGGAAATATGGAAATTGCGAAAAGTGCGGAAAGGAAATCTTAAGAGAGCGCCTCAAGGTTTGTCCTGAGGCCAGATTCTGTCTAAAATGCCAAAAGTAAAATCTATTTGTAACGTTTAAAGTCTACATTATAATCGAAATTCGAACTTCCGAATATGCCGTCTAAAGTTTTCTCAGCTGCCATCGTCGGCTTAGACGCTCAAATTATTGAAGTAGAAACAGAGGCCTCATATGGATTGAGGCATTTTGAAATCGTTGGCCTTCCAGATAAAGCTGTAGAAGAATCAAAAGAAAGGGTGGGGGCGGCAATAAAAAGTTCTGGCTTTCAATCTCCTCATCATCAGCCAATTCGAGTTTTGGTAAATCTTGCTCCAGCTGATTTAAAAAAAGAAGGGTCTTTATATGACCTTCCTATTGCCTTGGGCTTTTTGGCAGCTTCCAAACAAATAAGATTAGACCTAAAAGATAAAATTTTTCTGGGTGAGTTAGCTTTAGATGGGAAATTAAGACCAATTAAAGGGGCACTCTCTATTGCTCTGGCAGTAAAAAATGAAGAAAATTTTTCTGAAATAATCTTACCCAAAGCCAATGCTCCAGAAGCTGCTCTGGTTTCTATAAAGGCCGGCAGTTCAGATAGCGAAAGTCTAAAAGTAATTGGAGTCAAAAACCTAAAAGAAGCTATTGACTATTTGGAAGGAAAAATTCAGCTATCTCCTCCTAAAGTGAAAATAGAGGATTTTTTTGGAAAACAGAATTACCCTGTTGGCTTAGGTTTTATTAAGGGACAGGAATACGGCAAAAGAGCCCTGGAAATTGTTGCTGCCGGAGCTCATAATCTTTTGATGGAGGGGCCTCCGGGCGCCGGGAAAACACTTTTAGCCAAAGCCATTCCTTCTCTTTTGCCTCCTCTTTCTTTTGAAGAATCATTAGAAGTTACAAAAATTTATAGTGTGGCCGGTCTTCTGCCGAAGGAAAAACCGCTCTTGAACCTTAGGCCCTTCAGAGCTCCCCATCATACTTCCTCAGAAGTTGCCTTAATTGGCGGCGGTAATCCTCCCAGAGCAGGAGAGATAACCTTGTCCCATCGGGGAGTTTTATTTTTAGATGAATTCCCGGAATTCCATCGCGACGTCCTTGAGAGTCTCCGCCAGCCGATTGAAGAAGGAAAAATTACAATTCTAAGAGCAAGGCATTCTCTGACCCTGCCAGCCCGATTCACCCTGGTAGCTGCAACCAACCCCTGTCCCTGCGGATACTACGGTGACCCGGAAAAGAAATGTACTTGTACGCCTTCTCAAATTTCAATGTACCGTCGAAAACTCTCTGGACCTCTGATGGACAGGATTGACCTTTTTATTAATGTTCCCCAGTTAAAATACGAAAAATTGGCAGCTCCAGATGAGGAAAATAGCAGTTTAAGAATAAGAGAGGGGGTTAAGGTCGCTCGCCGAATCCAGCGAGAAAGATTCAAGAAAGGAAAAACCAATTCCGAGATGGAGCTTCCCCAAATAAAAAAATATTGTCAGATTAATTCAAAATCCCAAAATCTTTTGAGAAACTATGTTGATTCTGGCAAACTTTCTGCCCGAGGTTATCACCGAGTTCTGAAAGTCGCCAGAACTATTGCTGATTTAGATAGCTCAGAAAGCATTTCTTATAACCATTTAAGTGAAGCTTTAATATATAGAATAAGAGAGGCCTAATAAATATATCCTTTAATGGAAGGTGAACCTACTCTCAGCGTCCTATAATTCATTCTCCCTAAGCCGATATAATTCATTTCTGAAAAAACAACCTTGTCCCCTCTCACTTCTTCCACATAGCCCACGTGGCCGTAATATCTATGACCGCTAAGAGAAATTACTGCCCCCACCCGAGGGATACAATTACTTCCTTTGCAAACTTTAAAACCAGACCTGATTGCCCCGTCTAACCAGTTTATAGCATTGCCCCAGCCAGGAATTATTCTTCTCTGAGCCACCCACCAAGTACATTGCCCCCAAGAATAAGTATGAGATTTATCGTAAAAATTACTAGTAGAGAGAGATGGCTGTTCCTCTTGAACAATTGGAACTGAAAGAAATTTGCCGTCAGGAATTATTAAAATCTCTTTTACTACGATATCTCCATCGCCGGAAAGGTCGTTGAATTCAATGATTTTTTGGGGACTTGTCTTGTATTTTTCGGCTATACCGCCAACTGTATCTCCTTTTTTTACTATATGCATCACTCCCGAAACCGGCAGAATGAGAAGTTTTTGGCCAGGTTTAATTGTTGATTTTTGAGTTAAATCATTTGCCCAGAGCAAGGTATTAAGAGAAATGTCAAAATGAGTAGCGATACTCAAAAGAGTATCGCCAGTTTGAACTGTATATTCAATGATTTCTTCCCGGTTGGTGGTTGCCAACTCACTTTCGGAATCTCCAGATAAGCTTCCCAAGACCTGAGGAGTAATTAAAACTGAAGGGGAAAAAGCCATCAGACTGCTTTTTTGAATTAAAAGGAAATCCGGTGATTCTTTTAAGGAGTTTTGAATTGGCCCGACAAATGGCTCCTCATTACCCTCTGATTGACTACTCCGGTTAGCAAGAGAAGCACTTAAATTTTTAGCTACCACAATTGAATTTACTTCTGACCAAAAGTAGTGAGGGACAAAAAGAAGAATTGGAAGCAAAATAGCTGAAATTATCCCCAAATAAAGGAAGGGGTCTTTTAGAGATCCCTTATTTTTGGCAATCTGGTATATTTTTTGCTTTAAACAGCTCGAAAGCCATTTAAAGGCTTTTTTTAGTGGTAGTGTAGGAATAGTTTTTAAAAGTTACCTATGCTTTTTGACCACTTTTCTCCAGTTTACTATTCCAAGACCTAAAGTCAAGGGCCTTATCCACACCCAGTAGTGAATTTTTGACTGAGTTTTTCTGAAAGAAAAACTAATTTTCGCGTAGCGAGTCAAAAATCTACTACTGGGCACAACCCTGAAATTAGTGCTAAAATGAATAAATGGACTTAACTTCAAAAAGAGATATTAAAAAATTGCTCAAAGAACGCCATGCTCAGCCGTCAAAAAGACTTGGCCAGAATTTCTTGACTAACAAAGCTGTTATTAAAAAAATTATAAAGGCGGCCCGGCTCAAAATCAAAGACATTGTTTTGGAAATCGGTCCAGGAATTGGAACTTTAACTCAGGACCTCTCAAAAGAAGCAAAAAAGCTAATTGCCGTAGAAAAAGATTTAAAAATGTATGACATACTGAAGGAACTGTTGAAATGTTGGAATGTTAAAAATGTTGAGATTTTAAAAGAAGATATTTTAAAATTTAATCCTCTAACCTATAAATTAAAGGCTAAAGGCTATAAAGTAGTAGCTAATTTGCCTTTTTATCTTACTGCTCCGGCAATCAGAAAGTTCCTGGAAACCAAATTGCCGCCAGAATTAATGATTTTAGTGGTTCAAAAAGAGGTGGCTCAAAGGATTTGCGCCAGACCTCCTAAAATGAATATCTTGGCTGTTTCCGTCCAATTTTATGCCAAGCCCAAGATTATTTCTTATGTTTCAAAGAAATCTTTCTGGCCCTTGCCAAAAGTAGATTCGGCGATTATAAAAATTCAAAATATCATCTCAGCATCTCATCAGCGGAGAAAATCAGCGTTTAATCAACGGCTTTTCAGAATCGTCAAGGCTGGCTTTTCTCAACCAAGAAAACAACTTGCCAACAACCTATCAAAAAAGTTAGAATTGAACAAGGAAGGAGTTAAATCCTGGCTTCTAAAAAATAATATTCAACCTACTCAGAGAGCTGAAACCTTATTTATTAAAGATTGGATAAATCTAACAAAAAGTTATAAAATTAATTAATCATTACTAAGGATTTCAAATTGTAGATTTTGTAGTACAATATTCCAATGGCTCAAAAAATAAAAAATCTCCCCAAAACTTTTAGATTAAACAAAAAATCGTCAATCCCGACTTCTACTTTCCCAAAACAAAGATTGTATTTTGGGATTTTTTTGTTCCTCCTGGCTTTAGGGCTGGCTTTACCCCTTCATGCAACAGCTGCAGCGATAGATTGGAAGGAAGCTCTAATTGCTATATTCAGCCCTCCGGCAGCTATACTCTATCACTTTTCTGGTGAGCAACTGTTTTTTTCAACGCTCGGAAATCTTGCTCTGGCCCTTGCTACAACAGTGCTCCAAATATTCTTGGTAGTAACGAATGCTTTTCTTAGTATGGCTATTGGAATCTTAGCTATAGTTACTCACCCGAACTTTATTGTCCTTTCTTATACTAATCCAGCTGGAAACCCCCTTCTTCAAATTGGTTGGACTTTAACAAGAGATTTAGCTAATATAGGCTTTATTATTATCTTGGTTATTATCGGTTTAGCTACTGCCTTAAGAATTAGAGAATACCAATGGCAAAAAACTTTACCTCTTTTGATTGGAATAGCCTTATTAATTAATTTTACTCCGGTTATTTTAGGTCTTGTGGTTGATGCTTCAAATATTATAATGAATTTTTTCTTAGGAGGTATGGTTAATCTTAATTTTGTGGAAAGTATATGGAGCGAGCAATGGGCTATATTTCTTAACAGCTGGCAAGTGGTAGGGTTTGAGATAGATGCCACTTCCCTTGCTAAAGCTTTTAGTCTGATTGTTTTTGGAGGTATAAGTGGTCTTATATTTCTGGTCTATAGTCTTCTTTTTGTTTTACGTTATATAGTCATCTGGATGCTAGTAATCTTATCTCCCATTGCTTTCTTTTGTTATATCCTGCCAGCAACTAGAAGAGTTTTTTCACTATGGTGGAATCAATTTATCCAATGGTGCATTGTTGGAGCAGCTGCTGCTTTCTTTCTCTATTTAAGCAGCTACCTTATAGGGCTTTCTTATGAGGGAAAAATAATGGGTCCTGATTTACCTAATTTAATAGAGGGAGCAGAAATGAGCGTCCCTGCTGTTGGTACAATTAATCTAGTTAATACCTTGTTGCCTTACGGAATAGCCATTGGCTTCCTTATTGTTGGTTTCTTTGTTGCCCTTTCCACTTCAGCTATGGGAGCTACAGCAGTTATTGCTGTCGCCCAGAAAGGAGTGAAAACAGCTGGAAAATGGACAGGAAAAAAAGCAGGAAGAGGAATTGAGAAGGGATTAAAAATTCCAGAAAAGGCTGAATGGCTTGGCCGTCGGGCAGCTTCAAAGCCATTTCTGAGAGAAACAGTTGGCAGACCGCTACTAGGTTATGCTAAGCGACGCAAGGAAGAACAAAAAAAAGAAACAGAAGGAATGCCTTTCAGAACTCAAGCAGCAATAAAAAGAAAGAAGGGAGAAAGTATCCAAGATAGCCTCCGACGTGTAGTTAGAGGATACGATCCGAGAAAGTTTGCCACCCAAGCTCATGCCGATGACATAGATTTAGATGTAATTAAAGCAATGAGTGTAAAACAAGCTACTGCTACAAGGGACCGAGGGAGCGATGAGCTAAAAGAAGCCTTACAAAATGGGATTAAAAAGAATGGAGTGGCTCTTCAGCAAGAATACCTTAATCTACAGGCAACCGCAAAAACCCTACGGGTAGCAGGAAAAACCCAAGAGGCAGCAAGAAAAACCGAAGAGGCTCATCGTTTAGCCCAGAAAACGAGGATTATCCAAGATCCAGACTTTATAGCTTAATATTAACTAATTAAACCATGGAAAACCATAATAAATTAAATCGAAATAATAAAAGAGTTTTTCCAGAAGGCACTCCTGATATCATCGAGTCCCTCTTAGAAAAGTACAGATTAGAGACAATAAAAGAACTATTTGAAAGTTTTGGCCCAATAAAAACAGTTGAAGAAAGAAAAGGGTTCCAAGAAAGATGGGAAAATCTTCCCGGACCTCATATCGCTAAAATACTCAAAGAAGTTAGCCAAGGTAAGATCAGAAACGAAGACGTATTTATTGCCACCCTTCAAGAACGTTTAAATATTTCGAAAGAAACTACTCAAAAGTTAGCTAAAGACCTGGAGGAGAAAGTTCTTAGTTTAGTTCAAATAACTTTTAGAGAAAAAAAAGAAATACCATCTGCTAAAAAAACAAAAGAAACTAAACCAGCTCCTCCAAAACGAACAGACACATACCGTGAACCAATTGAATAGAGAGATTAAAAATAAAAAGAGGGTTGGAGGCAACCCTCTTTCTTATTTTCTTTTTTATCGAGCTTTTACCTTTTTCAGAGCCCTTGACTTTTCGGCGAGGTCTTCAAATAACTTCTCATCTTTTTCTTCTTCGGTTTCTTCTTTCGACCCCTCTTTTTTCGGTCCTGGCGGCTCTTTTCCTCCCATCGGCATTCTTTCCTTAGCGGCAAAAAGATTCAAAAGCATCTTTTCTACTCCTTGAGCTCCATCTACTCGAATATCAACAAAACTGTCTCCATCAATTGCCATTCTTCTGTGAATTAGATCTAAGTTCTGTTTTAGTAAATCTTTGTATTTGGTAATAAATTCATTTGGATTCTCTTTGAGCATTTTTTGAAGATATACCTGAGATATTCCTGTTTGCTCAGTTATCATTTCAATTAATACTCCTACAGTTTCTTTTGCCCTTCTTTTTGCTACATCTTTAGCCGCCTCTCTTTCTTTTAGTCTTTTATGCAGCTCTCCTCTTGCTCTCACCAAATCCGGCTCTAAATCAAAATCACCAATCGTAATTGCATGAACTATTGTTCCCCAATCTTCAAAAACACCTTTAAGTCGGTTGGTTTCTTTTTTCGAGATTCCATTAGGCCCTAATAAGTCATAACCTCCTCGAGCCATTTCTATACCCTCTTGGATGGTAAGCTTATTTAAATAGCTTCTGACTGCATTTTCTAATCGATCTCGAATAGCTTCTTTCCGTTTTCTAATGTGATAGACCGCTCGAAAAACCCCGGTTCTTCCTCCAATTCCTCTTTTTTTTCTTTCTTTCTTTTCTCTCTTTTTTCTTTCTTTATCGGTTATCTCTTTTTCCTTCTCAGCTTTTTTCTTCTCAGCTTTTTCCTTCGCTTCCTTCTTAGTTAGATATGGATCATCTGGCCTGTCAATTTCAATATACGCTCTGACATTCTTTGGTGTTGCTGATCCGTCTTTAAAGTCAATTTTGATAGGTTCTGGAAAAAGTGGGATTGTTTCTTGTTCAATGAAAATCTCATCCTTGATACGATCCAATATCCCAGGAAAAAGTATCAACCTTAGGCCAGGATCAAGCGTCCTACAGTATTCACCGAACCTTTCAACGACTACTCTTTTCTTTTCTTCAACTATCAATAATCCGACAACGAAAAAAGAGAATACCTTCCTTTTTTCTTTACCATCATTATCAGCCATTTTTTTTACCTCCTCCTTATTTAATTTTAAATGTTTCTGGGATTACCCAGAAGCCAAGGAAATCCTTTTCTTCTTTCCTTAGCTTCTACATTATATCACCACTCCAAAATTTTGTCAAACCCTTTGTTGCTTTTTTTATTTGTGGTAGAATTAAAAGTAGCTTATAGGTTCTATAAAAAAATGCGGTTTCAAGTTCCTCAATTTATTGAAAAGGAGGCAAAAATAGTGGGCCCTTTAACTTTCAAGCAGTTTCTTTATTTAGGGGCAGCCGGAGTAGTTTTGTTTTTCCTTTATTTCTATTTAGCAGCAAAAAGTCCTTTAGCTTTCGCCTTAATTACCATATTTTTAGTAATTGGGGCTTTAGCTTTTGCCTTTTTAAAAATTGGCGGTCAGCCTCTTTTAAGTATTTTGCTAAAATTTTTGAATTTCTCTTTTTCTTCAAAAATTTATCTCTGGAAAAAGAAAGCAATTTCTCCAAAAATTATCAAAAAAGAAAAAAAGGTCAAAAAAGAAGAGCCCTCAGAAGAGCCAACCTTAAAACTTGCCGAAAAAAGCAAACTAAAGAAGTTATCAACTCAAATTGAAATGAGAATAAGATGATATTATGGCACAGCCAACAACCCAACAATTTTTAGAAATTGACCAAATTAGGAAAGGCGTTCTTATCTTAAAGAATAAAGCCCTAAGAGGAGTTTTGATGGTTTCTTCTCTTAATTTTGCCTTAAAGTCTGAGGACGAACAGAATGCTATTTTGTATCAATTTCAAAGTTTTTTGAATTCTCTGGATTTTTCCTGCCAAATTGTCGCCCAATCCCGAAAACTTAATATTACCGGTTACCTTGAAAAATTAAAAGAGTTAGAGAGAACTCAAGAAAATGAACTTTTGAAAATGCAAACTGCTGAATATCACGAGTTTATACAACATTTAGTGGAAACAGGAGCTATTTTGACAAAAAATTTCTTTGTTGTCGTCCCATATACCCTTTTTGAATCTCAGGGACTTGCCGCTAAAGGAAAAAAATTATTAAAAATGCCCCAAATTCCTACCCTAACCAAGGAAGGCTTCCAAAGATGCAAAAGCCAACTCTGGCAGAGAATGGAGTTTGTTGCTTTAGGTTTAAGAAGATGCGGTCTTCAGGCTGTTCCCCTGACCACTCCTGAACTTATTGAACTTTTCTGGGGTTTACATCATCCTAAAGAAGCTGAAGTTGGTTACTACCCTGAGCTTCCCGGAGAATTAGTTATTTAAATTTTATTAATGTTAATGATAAATTTTTTCAAAAAATTTCTAAGAAAGAAACCTGAAACCCAAGAGAAGATTTTTGAAGCCGAGGCAGTTGGAATCAAAGATATTATTGCTCCGGCCTCTATTGAAGTATCTCAAAATTATCTCAAACTTGGAGAAAAACTGGCTAAATCTTTTTTTATTTTTTCCTATCCCAGATATCTAAGCACAGACTGGTTTTCTCCGATTATTAATCTGGATACTCCAATGGATATTTCTTTTTTCATCCACCCGGTTGATATAAGTAAGATTTTAAAGCGACTGAGGAAAAAGATAACTGAAGTTCAGTCCGAAACTATGGAAAGAGAAGAAAAAGGATTAATTCGCGATCCATCCTTGGAAATTGCCTACCGGGATTTAGAATCTTTAAGAGACAAGTTCCAGTCTGCCCAGGAAAGAATGTTTAGATTCGGCTTATATCTCACTATTTATGGCGATACCCAAAAAGAATTAAGAGAAACTGAAACTATTTTGAGGTCAATTCTGGAAGGGAGATTAGTCTATATAAAACCGGCTCTCTTCCAACAAAGGGAAGGTTTTATTTCTACCTCCCCTTATGGTCTGGATTTGCTCCAAGTTCATACCCCAATGAACACTGAACCCCTATCCAGTTCCTTTCCCTTTATTTCTTTTGACCTGAGCTCTAATGAAGGGATTTTATACGGAATCAACCAACACAATAATTCCCTAATTTTGTTTGATAGATTTTCTTTGGAAAATTACAATGAAGTTTTTTTCGGAGTAGCCGGCTCAGGTAAGTCATTTTTTGTGAAGTTGGAGGTTTTACGTTCTTTGATGCAAAACATTGATGCTATAATTCTAGACCCAGAAAACGAATATAAGTTTTTGTCTGATGCTATCGGCGGTTCTTTCTTTAATATTTCCCTTGCCTCAACAGACAGAATTAATCCTTTTGATTTGCCAATCCCAAGAGAAGATGAGAGACCAGCCGATGTCTTAAGGTCAAACATTATGAATTTAGTTGGTTTATTAAGGATTATGTTAGGAGGTTTAAGTCCGGAAGAAGACGCAATTGTGGACCGGGCCCTGACTGAAACTTATGCCGCAAAAGACATTACCCCGGAATCTGATTTTTCAAAAATTACTCCTCCTTTGATGTCGGATTTAGAGCAGGTTTTAGAAACTATGGAGGGAGCTGAAGGTTTGGTTAGAAGACTAAGAAAATTCACTAAAGGAACCTATGCTAACTTCTTTAACAATTATTCAAACATTTCAATGGAAAATAAATTTGTTGTTTTTGGAATTCGAGATATGGAAGAAGAATTGAGGCCAATGGCTATGTTTATAATTATGAGATATATCTGGAATAAAGTCAAGTCTGAGTTGAAAAAAAGAATTTTAGTTGTTGATGAGGCCTGGTGGTTAATGCAGACCGAAGATGGAGCTTCTTTCTTATATGGCCTTGTCAAAAGAGCCAGAAAATATTGGTTAGGGGTAACCACCATTACCCAAGATGTTTCTGATTTTATGAAGTCTGACTATGGCCAGCCAATTATTAACAATTCCTCTTTGAAACTTTTAATGAAACAGCCTCCGGCAGTGATTGATTCTATTCAAAAGGTTTTTAACCTAACCGAGGAGGAAAAACTCAGGTTGCTTGAGGCAGCAGTTGGAGAGGGAGTCTTTTTTGCCGGCCAAAAGCATGTGGCAATTAGAGTGGTCGCCTCTTATTCTGAAGACCAATTAATCACCACTGCTCCAGGAGAAGTATTAAGAATAAAAGAAGCCAAAAAAAGATTAGTTCAAGAAAAATTATAAGGAAAATGTAATAAATTATGAATGAATACGAAATAAATGAGGAGGGAGCTCTGGAAGCTCCCGAAGAAGAGGTTTCGGGAGAATTTAAAGTTTTAGAACAAGCGACAAAAAAAACAGGAGCCCTTTTGAGCCCCGAAGGAATTATAATGTTACCCTTTGCAATACTTTTGGATATTGCCGGGGTAATTTTTCTTGTCCTTGACATTGCTTATGGAATTGGGGAAATTCCTTCCTGGATATCTGATGTAATAGGGCTTATTTTTTTTGGAATCTGGATTTTAATCAGGTCCCAAAGCATGGCTGAGATAGAAGGACTGAAAGAAAAGGTAATTGAAAGGCGCGAAGTAAAAAAAGGAGCAGTAAAAGCATTCAGAAGAATGGGGAAAATAGCAGGGAGAAGAGGATTAAAATTTGCCATTTCGGTGATAGGAGAAATATTACCTGTAATTGGCGGCCTTCCTTTCTGGACCTGGATGGTCTGGTCCGAGTTAACAACAAGTAAGGAATAAAAAATTTAGATTAAATTATGCGAAATAAAAAACAAAAATTTTTCTTCTTTTTTCTTTTTTTTGTTTTTTTTATCTTTTGGGCTAATTTTACTTTGGCAATTGAGCCTCGGCCTCCAGAAATAAATTATCCTTCTCTTCCCTTTCCTGGAGTTGATTCTCCCCAGGTTCTTCTTGAAAAAATTCAAAAAGGAGAAATCCCCGGAGAGCAGGCTCTTCCTCTCTATATAAAGTATTTCTATTACCTATCCCTAATGATTGCAGGTTTGCTGGCTCTTGGGGTAATAGTTTATGGAGGTCTTCTTTATCTAATTTCAGCTGGCGCCCCGGTTAAAATGATTTCTGCTAAAGAGCAAATTACCGGAGGGATTTTAGGACTGGTTATTCTACTTTCTTCTTATTTAATTTTAGCTACTATCAACCCCCAGCTGGCAATTTTTCGGCTTCCGGGATTAGAGAAAGTTGCTTTTCCAGAAATAGAACCTCCCCCACTAGCTGAAGAGAAAGTGCCAACATATTTCCAGGTTCCAACCGGAATAATTATTGAGAATGCGGCCTTGAATAAGGAAGCACAGGAAAAATTAGATTATGCTTATCAAACAGCGGAAGCAGCAGCAGAATCGGCAAATGAGTTATACGCTTTAAGTGAAGAAATATATTCTTTGGTCGCAGAAACAGACTGTGGTGCTTCAAAATGTAGCCGCAGTTGTTCAGCAACCGGATGTAAGGGAAAAGATAATCAGTTTCAAATAAAGACCGCGATAGGAAAAACGCCTCAGGTAATTGCCAATTTAGAAAAAGAAATAAAAGAAATACCAAATGCCAAAATTTCCTTGCTTAATGACCTTTTTCAATTAGAAGCAGCCGGACTTTTAATGAGTTCAGCTTCAGGGGTAATTAGTTATAACACCTTATTAGCAATCAGGCATTTTCAGGAGCTTGAGACTACTGCCCCTCCTGATTGGGAAAATATTGATATTGAGATAGATGGTCGGATAGTTAAAGGCCCAATTACGTTTTATTTTAATGAAGAAGGGAATGAAGATATAATCTATCTTGCCTCAGTGCTTCGCTGGGGAGGAGACGCTGGTTTTCCTCCTGAGCCCATTGGAGGTTGGCCAGAATCCCCTCCAGCTGAGCCCGGCAAACTCGGTTGGCCACTACCTCTGGCTCGCCTCAGCTGCTCAAGTGATTTTGGGGCATGTCGGCCAGTTGGGGGGGCGTGTGAAAGACCTCACCTAGGTCTTGACTTTTCAACCCCTATTGGTACACCAGTTTATGCGGTTGCTGATGGAACAGTAATTTTCGCTGGGCAGATCGGAGGTTATAATGGAGGCTATGGTAACGTTATAATTATCACACACGAAAAGCTCGAACTTTCAACTTTATATGCCCATTTAAATGGATACTCTGTCAAACGAGGAGATAGGGTAGTAGCTGGCCAAATAATTGCTACAAGCGGTAGCACCGGTTATAGTACCGGTTCTCATCTTCATTTCGAAGTTCGAAACGGCTCATCAGCAGAAAATTTCAGCGACTACAAAAACACTAAGCCTTTAGATCCTAAAGATTTTTTACCATCAGAACCATCAATAAAAGAAGATTGTTATAATAATACGACGGGTTATTTTCCCGGGTATCCGAAATAATAAAGTATGAAAAATTTATTTCTAAAAATTACCCTTTCCTTATTTTTATTTATTGCTATTTTCTTATTTTTAAATTTCTTTTATAATCAAAATAAAGACACATTAGCCGCTGAAGGAGAGGAAGAAGAAATAGATTATGAAAAATTAAAATGTGGCCGGGAAATTCCAGTTGGAGAGGCAATGGAGAAAACCGGGGAATTGTTAAAAGAAATAGTAAGAGGGCTTGAAATAATTGAAACAAATTCTTATTATCTTATTAAAGCCCAAAAAGAAATGGAAGGGTTGGCTAAAAAATGCAGTATGGATAATTGCACCCCAAAATGTGAAGCTGTTACTATAAAGGATATCACTATTGCCTGCGTTTCAAAATCTTGTCAGGGCGATGTCTGTCCAGGAAGAGAAAAAATAGAAGAGTTATTTGCAGAAATTACTCGTCTTAATGAAGAAATTCAGGCAGCTAAAGATAAATTATATAAATTGATTTATGAAAGTGTAGAACCTCTTTGTATAAAAGAAAATGAAGATATCAGGACTATTCTGGAAAAAGCCCAGTGTATAGTTAATCCTAATCTAAGCATAACAATACAAGAAGCCATCAGAAGAAAATTAGACCTATCAAGAGAAGAATTTGATAAATGCTATATTTCTCCAGCTAATTGGGAAAAAGTTGCTCGAGGAGAGAAGATCGTGAAAATACTTTGGAACTGCGATACAGTTATGGACCGAGGCCTTCCCCGATACACAAAAACAATGGAAAAAGTAAATGATAAAGAAATACCCGTTTGCACCAGTTTTCATAATTGGTTCTGTTGCCACTAAAAAATTGTAAGATATATAATCTTGAATTATGCCAAATCTTAAAAAAAACATTTTAATTTTTCTCTCGGTTGCTTTTTTGGCCTTATTTCTGGCAAGTTTTTCTCTTGCCAAACTTGAAATCGAATATCCAGAAATTGGCGGCTGGCGACCAGAAACAGTAGAGCAGGCCGTTCTCCCCCAATATATAAAATATATTTTTAATTTCAGCGTTGCCATTGCCGGTTTAGTCGTTTTTGGAGCCTTAATTTACGGCGGGTTTCGTTATATAACCTCAGTCGGAGCTCCAACTGCCCAGACAGAGGCTAAAGATCAAATTTTTGCCGGCGTTATCGGGCTTGTTATTTTACTTTCTTCTTATCTAATTTTAACCACTATTAATCCCCAATTAGTAATGCTGAATTTGGAACTAGTCGTTTGGCCAGAACTTGAATACACCGAGCCAGGCGTTTACCTACTTGATGAAAATGAAAACATATTAGGAGTTTTCAAAACCTCTCAATCTGACCTTGGAGAATTAAAGGGAAAAATTAAAAAAATTAAATTCGTTAATCCGATAGAAAAATCAGCAGTAAAATATTCTTACGGGGCAATTTTACACCAAGATGTCGGAAGAGAAGGAAACGCTAAAGTTTGGAGGAGTAAGGGAGCCACTAAATCAAAAACGGTGGACGTTCCCGAGGGACGAGATGCTTCACTGACTGTCTTTCAGGAAGTTGAAAAAACTTATGGTGAAGTCATACTCTGCTCAGAACCAGAGTTCAAAGGATGCACACCCCATTCTGGAGCAACTAAACCCGGAGAACCTCCTCATATAGAAGGCGTTTGGTCATTAAAGATTACTGGCAATTACTTGTTGATTCTTTTTGGCGTACGGGAAGGACCAGTGAAAGGTGGACCATACTACGCAATTTTTGAAGGTCGTGGAAATTGGCCTAACCTTAAAGACCATCCGATAAGCCAGTGCGGTCTTCATAAGGTCTTTGGGCTATGGTGGACAAATCAGGAATCTTGCGCCACCCAGTATACTATTATTCCAGTCCTCTCTTCATCCTCAGGTTCACTTCGGTAGCTCTGGTCATAGAAAGTTCACCTTCTCAAGTCTTTTAGTATAAAAAACCGTCCAGGTTTTTCTTCTGGACGGTTTTTATTCGTGCCAGCGAAAACTTAGGGGTATGGTTTTATTACTACTCTTCTTTCTGGCTCTTGCCCAATGCTTTCTGTGGTAATATTACTTCTTTCCACTAACTCCAAATGAATAATTCTTCTTTCATAAGCCGGCATTGAAGGAAGCTGTTTTTCTTTTTTAGACAGGGCTACCTCATCAGCAGCATCTCTTGCCATCTCTTTTAAATATTCGCTTTTTTTCTTTTTATAATCTGAAATATCAAGGTCAATAAAAAAAGGTTCTTCAATTTGTCTTTTTAATATTGTTTTTAAAAGATGCTGAATTTCAGTTAACGTTTGGCCTCTTTCTCCAATTAAAATCTGTGGCTCTGAAGTTTTTAAATTTATGGGGATGGTTTGATTTTCTTGGGGCAAAATTTTAATTTCTACTTCAAAAGTCATCTTTTTAAAAAACTCTTCAACAGTTCCTTTAATTTTTTTTAAGCTATTTTGATTAAGCATGGTGTTTGAAAGTAATATATTGTTGGACTATTGAAAATAACGCGACCACTAACCAATAAAGGGCGACGGCTGCCGGAAACCGCCAAAGAATAAAAACTGTGAAAATTGGAAAGAAATAAAGCATCTGCTTTTGCATCATTTGAGAAAAATCGGACGAGCCTTTTTTTACTGATTTTTGCTTTGGGGTTACCATTTTTGTCTGAAAAAATTGAGCGATCCCGGCTCCAATTATTATCGCTATATTCGGCCAAAGCAAATGAGAAATTCCATTTACTTTAACAGCAGCCGATTGAGTAAGATTTGTTATCCCCAAAAAAGTAGTATCAATCTGGCCGGGATTGGGAACAAAGCTGTATAAAAAACTAAGCTGGTTTTCCCCAAATCCTCTCCAAAAAAGTCGGTAAAGAGCGATTAAAATTGGGAGCTGAACAAGTAGAGGTAAGCATCCTGAGAAAGGATTAATCTTTTCCTTCTTATAAAGTTCCATCGTGGCCCTGGCCTGTTTTTCTTTATCGTTTTTAAATTTTTCCTGAATTTCCTTTATTTTGGGCTGAAGTTCAGAAAGTGCTTTTTGGGATTTAACTCCTTTGGTTCCCAAAGGATAAAGAATAATCTTAATCAAAATTGTTAAAACAATAACTGCTATCCCAAAATCATGCCCCGGTAAATATTGGTAGAGCAAAATTAGGGCATTAAACAAGGGCTGGTATAATATTACGTTAAAAAGACTAATAAAAAAACTCATAATTTAGGGCAAGTCTACTCCCCCGGGATTCCAAGGGTGACACTTTAATATCCTCTTTATTCCTTTTTTGGCTCCTATTAACAGACCATACTTTTTAATAGTCAGGTAGGTGTATTCTGAGCAACTGGGGTAAAAACGGCATCTTTTGCCAAAGATTGGCGAAATAAAAATTTGATAAAATTTAATAATTTCTAAAATTATTTTTTTAAGCATTTTTAGATTATTTTTGCTTTTTTAAAAAGCTTATTTACTATTTTCTTAATCTCCTGTAAATCCTTGGTTTCCAATCCTGGCCTGGCTATTACTACTCCGTCTATCCCTTTTTTAATTTCATTTAGTTTTATTTTGACTGATTCCCTTAATCTTCTTTTTATTTTGTTGCGCAAGGTAGCTTTTTTGAAAAAAGTTTTTTTAACCGCAAAACCAAAGCGGCTGCTTTCTAGATTATTCTTTACTATTTTTAGAACCAGAAAATCTTCCTTAAATCCTTTTCCCTCTTTAAAAACTCTTTCAAAATCTTTGTTTTTTTTTAATCGGTTCTCTTTGAGTAACATCTAAAAAAATTTAAAATCTCAAGCCGAGCTGAAGATTTTAGACTGTGAGTTTCTTTCTCCCTTTTTTTCTTCGTCTAGCTAAAATCCTTTTGCCTCCCTTAGTTTTCTTTCTTCTCAAAAACCCGTGGACACGTTTTCTTTTTTTCTTTTTTGGTTGAAAGGTAATACTCATATTTCTATTTTACTCAAAGTTATAACAAAGTCAATTTATCTCCTTGATTTGTTGACAAAAGTCAGGCAAGTTTGCCTGACTAAGGACTTTCACCCCGCTTTTTTTTAGGTGCCCTCACTCCGACTCGAACGGAGATTTTGACCTCCGGAGGGTCACGCTCTATCCGGTTGAGCTATGAGGGCAAAAAAGGGCGAGGCGGGGCTACATTTTTGGACATCGACATTTTTGGACATCGGATGTCCAAAATTATGTCCAAAATTTATCTAAGTTTGTTTATTTCGTAACCTGCTATCCCAAAAGATACAGCTACATTTAAAGATTCTTTTTTGCCAAACATTGGCAGAGAAACTACACAATTTGCTCTTTTTAAAACAGATTTTGAAACTCCCTTTATTTCATTTCCTATTACCAACGCTAAGGGAAACTTTGCTTTAAACTTATCATAGGGTAAGCTATTTTTTGTTTGTTCCAAGGCTACAATAAAAACTTTTTCTTTTTTTAATTTTTTAATAACTCTCCAGCATTGCCAGTGATGTTCCCATTTTATCCAGTTCTCTGCCCCTAAGGCTGTTTTTGAAATTTTGGGGTGGGGAGGAGTACCAGAAATTCCACAAAGAAAAATCTTATCTATCCCTAAAGCATCTGCTGTTCTGAAAAGAGAACCTATATTTTCCAAACTCCTAATATTATCACAAACAAGATAGAATAACAATTCCCTTTTTAACTTCATTATTTTAAGTATTTTTTAACCTTCTTAAAGTCTTCTTCTAATATTTTTTTTATTTAATTTTTCGATCTTTGCTTTTTTGTCCATTAAATTAATCTGGTAATCAGGAATCCAATTATCAAAAATAAGGCAATAGGTGGCAGGGCAGGGATAGGTTTTCGGATTTTTTGACTGGCGAATATCCAAAAACTGAAAAAAAGACCAAATAGGGCAAATAGGGCGATAATTAGAGAATTTAAAATTCCTTCAGAAACTAAAGAGACACAAAGAAGTAAAGGAAAAACTATGTCTCCTCCGCCTAAAATTAAGAATTTTCCTCCGGGTTCAACTTTTTTTAAATCGGCTTTAAAACCAGAAATTTTTGAAGGAACAATTAAAGCTAAAATAGCTCCCATTTCAATCATTTCTTTTGCCATCTTTACCATATGTTTTGTTTTATAAACAGCTATGAAATCATAAATCGAGAAAATTATTAAAAGAGCCACTACTATCAAGGGCTCAAGTCTTAACCCTAAAATACTACCTGCTCCGGCAATTCCAAAAATAATACAAAGATTATGAACCAAAATTGTAGGTTTTTTAAACCACCAAAAAATTAAAATTCCCATTAAAAACAAAGCGAAAATGTCTAAAATCCATAGACTAAGTAAAAGGGCACCTCCCCAGAAAACGGTTAAAATAAAAATCCCCTTAAAAAATATCCCTTTCCCTTTTTTAAATTTTCCGGAAAAAGAAATAATTAACCAAATAAACAAAGCGGTTAAAAGAAAATAAAAAAGAAAGTACCAAAAGGAAATGCCGGGCAAAGAGATTTCTTGAATTTCTAAGATTCTATTGAGTCTGAAGGCAGTGGTAATCCCCAAAACTAAAGCCAAAGAAAACAAAAAAGCCTCGAAAGCAAAAACTCTCCAAGGGCGAGCAAATCTAATTGCTTTTATCTCTTCTTTCTCTTGAGTTTGATTACCTGTTCTCATTGTTCAACTTTATCAGAAAACTGGCTTTTCAGCCAGTTCCTATTTAATATTATTTTTGTAAAATTTATTTTTTAACTCTAGAAATTCTAATTAGTCCTGAATAAGGGACAATTTCAATTCCTTTTTTTTCTAATTCATCTAAAAATATATTTACTCCCAAAGAATCAGAAGACATATGGCCGGCAATCACTATATTGATGTTCGCACTTTCGGCTTCCTTCCGATGTTCTTCTGATTGATGCATTCCAATTATCGTACCGATTCCCGCTTGAGCCATTTTTTCATAAAGTTTTGGCGAGCCCTCAGTACCTCCAGTAATTTCAGTAAGGGCGATTTTACCACAGCGGTTTTCTTTATCTCCCACAAAAATCTTAGGACCGGCCCCAATTTTAAGAGCTTCTTTATGCTCTGGAATTTCTTTTAATAAATCCATTAAATCGCCAACCCTTTCTGGTTTTTCTTTTTCGACTAAATTTTTTAGAAATTTTGCTGCTAAATTGTCACAGGGGGTGTGAGAATTCATTAAATTCACTTTCAATAATTTAGCAGTATCAACCGTTCTTTGATGGTTTAATTTATTCACTCCCCTGGCCACTTCATCAATTCTTTCCTTCATTAACCCTTCAGCAATATTTATTGGGACTCCATAAAAATTTAAAACATCACATTGTAAATCCATCACATCTGCTAAATGAGCTAATCCCTTACCGAGAGGATGGTGAGCAATAACTAAATCGACTGCGCCGAGTTCTTTTGCTATTAGAATTTCTGCCGACTCAATATCAATTCCGGCTAAGATTTTTTTTATTTTAATATCGGTGGCAATATGATAAATTCTTGAATCTAAATAAGGATTTTCTAAAGCTTCTTTGTCAAATTCTTCTTTCTCCTTATCCTCCAGTTTTTCATATTTTTCCCTTTTTCTTTCTAAAAACTTCTCTACTCCTTCTTTCCCTCTGAAATCTACTTCAACCCCCATCTCTATAGCTAAGTTGTAAATCTCATTTATTTTCATAAAAATATAATGCGAATCTACGAATCGAATGCGAATGCTGCGAATTATTTTGAATTTTTATTTTTAGTTTGTTTTTGAGGTCGAAATCTTTCATATATTTCACTAATTTGTTTTTCTTGTTCCTTTATGTCAAAAACTTCCCGGCGAATCCGAGCCTTCTCTTTGCGAATAAATTTCCTTAGGCTTTTGGGAAGTCTTCTCTTTACCATAAATAAAAAACCACTTAAAAAGAATTAACATAATATTTTATATCTTAACCTAATTTAATTATTTTATCAAGGTTATTTTATCAAGGAAATGTTTAAAGTCCGACTTTAAACATTTTTATTCACCTTTAATGACAGCCAGAGGAACTAATTTTGCCACTTTTTTTGACAATCCGGCATTATGAACTACTTCAACAACATCTTCAATATTTTTATAGGCTATCGGGGCTTCTTCAGCAATTCCTTTCATTGACCGGCATTTTACTAAAATTCCTTTTTTCTTTAATCTTTTAACTACTTCCTCTCCTCTAACCGCTCTCATTGCTGCATGCCGAGACATTGCCCTTCCTGCTCCATGAGCAGTTGAGTAAAATGCCTCCTTGCCTTGTTCTGTGCCAACCATCACATAAGATGCTGTACCCATCGTTCCTGGTAGAATCGTTGGTTGACCAACATCTTTATACCTTTCTGGAATTTCTGAATGGCCTGGCGGAAAAGCTCTTGTGGCCCCTTTTCTGTGCACTATTAACTTCATTCTTTGACCGTTCACGTCCTGCTCCTCAACCTTAGCAATATTGTGAGCAACATCATATAGTAATCCAAGATTCGCTTTCTCCCCTAAAACATTTCCCCAGGCTTTTCTAATATAGTGAGTAATCATATGTTTATTCGACCAGGAATAGTTTACACCAGCACACATTGCCTTAAAATATCTTTGACCTTCTGAAGAATTGAATGGAACGCAAGCCAACTCTCTATCTGGTAATTTTATCCCACACTTCGGCATCGCTTGCATCATTATTCTTATATAGTCGGTAGCAATTTGATGACCAAGTCCACGAGACCCACAATGGACCATTACCACTATTTGTTCCTTAAATAGACCAAAAACTTCGGCAATCTTTTCATCAAAAATCTCTTCCACTTTTTCTAACGAACAAAAATGGTTGCCGCTACCCAAAGTGCCAACCTGATCTCTTCCTCTCATTTTTGCTCGTTCTGAAACACAAGAAGCATCAGCTTGAAGCATTTTCCCTTTTTCTTCGCAATATTCAATATCCTCCTTTTCGCCATACCCTTTTTCTACTAAATAAGGAACTCCTCCCTCTAAAATTTTATCTATCTCTTCAATTGAAAGTTTTATTTTTCTTCCCCGTCCCAAACCCGAAGGAACCTCTCTTTGAATTTCAGTAGCTAATTTTTCTAAGTAGGGTTTAATTTCTGCTTCGGTATAATCTGATTTTAATAAGCGGACAGAGCATGAAATATCATAACCCACTCCGCCGGGTGATATTACCCCCTCAGGATATCTTGTAGCTGCTACCCCACCGATAACAAAACCATAGCCGGTATGAGCATCGGGCATAGCTAAAGAATATTTTACAATTCCCGGCAATGAAGCAACATTAATAATTTGCTTTATTGCGTCGGGTTCTATCTTTTCTAATAGTTTTTTTGAAACATAAACTCTTGCCGGGACTCGCATATCAGTCCTGAAACTTTTCGGAATTTCCCAGAGCCAATCTGTTATTTTATTAAATTCTTTTTTGATGACCATATTAATTTTTTATCTTACTTAAATTCTTCAAATATCAAAGAGAACGGTCGCCTCCCAAGTTTTATCCTCCCTTTGGTGAACATCTAAATTATGGTAGGTTACGGCTTTTATATGAACTCCCATTCTTTTTAGTTCTTTTCCGATTAAAGTACCCTTTAATTCCTTTTCTGTAAGATTTTCAAATTGAATCTCTTGATAAACTTCTTTATTTGTCTCGCACAAGTATAAAACTTCACTCAGAAAATCAACTAAAAGAGAAGATAACTCAGGAGAGCTTATTTTAATTTCCCTTTTTATTCCTTCCCTCTCGCTCTCGTATCTTGCTCCTTTAAACATTCCGAACATCGCATTCTCAAAAAGTTCTCCTTTGTTTTTCCCGAAAGCTTTAATTTTTAAGTCGGCTTTATGTTCCAAAATTTCATATTTTTTCATAAATTTAGTTTTTTAAATTCTTCTCGAACAGCTCTCCTATCATCCCACGGTATTTTTTTGCCCCCTTTTACACAAATCCAGGGCTCACAGCCTTTACCAGTAATAACCACTACATTATTTGGTTTGGCTAATTCCAACGATTTTCTAATCGCCCCTCTTCTATCTAATATTTTTATTGCCATTTCTCTAGTCCCATCAGCAACTTGATTCATGATTTCCATTGGATTTTCGTCATAAGGGTCCTCATTAGTAACAATTATTTCCTGACAATATTTTGCCGCCAATTTCCCTAAAACCGGTCTTTTCCATTTATCTCGGCCTCCCCCACAAGCACCAAGCACGCACACCATTTTTGCGTTTTTTGGTTTCAGGGTTTGATAAACTTTTTCTAAAGCATTGGGGGTAAAAGCATAATCAACAAAAACTTTAAAGGGGCTTGAAATCACTTCTTCCATTCTACCTGGAATGCCGCCAGCTGCCTCTAATACTTTTTTACAAATCTCTAAATTAATCCCCTGCGAAATCCCAACGCAAGTTGCGGCTAATGCATTATAAATATTAAAATCACCTATCAACCGAAGTTTAAATTGGATATCTTTGTTATTAATATCTCCTTTATTTAATCCGTAGCTATATTTTTTCTTTGCTGGAAATCTCAAAAAATATTCCGCGTTTTCATCGTCTAAGTCTATAATATGAACCCCTTTGGTTATTTTAAAAAGCTTTCCTTTAGCTTTTCGATAATTTTCAAAACTACCATGAGCTTCAATGTGTTCTGGGCTTAAATTTGTAAAAACTGCTACCTCAAAATTAATGAATTTATGCCGGTACTGCTTTATTCCTTCAGACGTCACCTCCAAAACTGCGTACTTTGACCCAGAGCTTACTGCTTGTCTTAGAAATCTCTGAAGCTTGAAACGTCCGGGCATTGTCATCTTTAAGAGATTTGGCTCTTCCCTATCGTCAATTTTAAATCTAATTGAATTCATTAACGCCACTTTGTAGCCAGCTTCTTCTAAAATCCTTGAGATCATTTCAGTCGTGGTTGTCTTCCCATTTGTCCCGGTCACCCCAATTATTTTTAGTTTCTTGGAGGGAAAAAAATAGAAAATTGCCCCAAAAAAGGCTAAAATATAATGATACCAACTCAGCAAGAAGGAAGGAATAAACTTTTTAAATAATTCCTTCATATCTATCTATTTTACCTAAAAATAGGATATGTTCAAATTAGTCTCTAAATTTAAAGCGACCGGTGACCAACCCCAGGCAATTGAAAAAAATGAATTAAAGACCCCTCTTTGGAATTCTTGCCAAGAGGGGTAATTTTTTTAGAATCTCTTTTCTTGTAAAAATGTTTTTTATTTGCTATGTTATATTTATAATTCAACTTTAAATTTTTCTCTGTCATTTTGCATTTTTCATTTTGAATTTTGCACTTGACCGAGTGAAGCAAGGAATATGGCAATTACTAAATCGGCTAAAAAAGCGCTCAGGCAAAATTTAAAAAGAAGGGAGCGAAACATACAAAAGAAAAAAATAATAAAAAACCTCTTAAAAGAGGTTAAAGATCTAATTTCTCAGAAAAAAATTAAAGAAGCAAAAAATCTTTTACCCAAAGTTTATAAATTATTAGACAAAGCAGCAAAAACTGGATTAATTAAAAAAAACACTGCAGATAGAAAAAAAGCAAGGACAACTAAGTCAATAAATAAATCCTAAAAAAAAGGAATGACTATATCTCGGCAATTAGTAAGTCTAAGGCTGTCTGAGGGTCTATTTTCCCAGTTTTTATATTCAAATCTGCCTGAAAAATTTTTTGGTAGATTTTTTTTAGTTCATCAATCGTAAACCTTTTAGCTTGTTGAGTTGATTTTCTTATTACATAAGGATGTAACTTTAGTTTTCTACTAAGTATTCGCATGTTGTTCAGATACAATTCACCTTTTAATTCAGATGATTTTACCAAAAGTAAGTTCCGGAACTGAAAATTTATCATTGAAAGAAGATACAAGGGTGAATCCCCTTTTTCTAAGTGTCTGTGAATTAAAAAAAGAGCCTGCTTTTTATTTCCTGAAGATATAGCATCGATAGTTTTAAAAATATCGGTTTCAATTTTTGGCTTAACTAAAAGTTCAACATCTTCTTCTCCAATTTCTTGTTTCTTCTTATAAGAAACCAGTTTTTTAATTTCATTGGTAATCTGCCAAAGGTCATTCCCTGTAAATTCAATTAACTTTCCCAAAGCTCTATCTGAAACCTGGCACTGATATTTTTCAAATTCCTTTTTAACCCAGTTTTTTAATTTTTGGCTTTCCAAAAGTTTAAATTCCTGAAATTTTGCCTGTTTTTTTAGAAAATTAAATAAGGCGTCATTTTTAGAAAAGTCATCTTCTTCATAGAATAAAATTATATCTTCTAAATTTATGAATTTCTTAGAATTTTCTAAAAATTTTCTTTTAAACTCTTTATTAGAAAAAGCGTTTTTTAAAACCATCAATTTTTTCCCTTCAAACATTGAAATTGTCTGACACTCATCTTTAAACTCCTGGTAGCTGTCTTTTTTGAAATCAAAATACTTAAAATTCAATCCTTTTTGGGAAGTTTTTTTGTAGTGCTCAATTATCTCATTCAACTTTTGCTGAGACCTGTAAGTATCAGGTCCATAAAGAAAGATAATCATAGACCGAGCTTCCATTTGTGGAAGCGAAGGTAAAGAAGATGACTAAGTCCTCTTCGCCCTTTGACAACTAGGGCAGTAATGGACACTTCTGCCCCCTAATTTTACCCTTTTTATTTTTGTGCCGCAATGCGGACAGGGCTCTCCTTCTCGGCGATAAACTTTTCTTTCCTTGTCAAAGTATCCTCTTTCTCCAGAAATCCTCCGGAAATCAGAAATACTTTCTCCACCAAGTTTAATTGCCTTTGTTAAAATTTCTCTCATTGCCTGATAAATTTCTTTCAATTCCTCATCAGTTAATTTTGAAACATCTTTTAAGGGATAAACTTTCGCCTGCCACAAAATTTCATCAGAGAAAATATTGCCAATCCCAGCAATGACAGTTTGGTCCATTAAAACTTGCTTTATCTTACCTCTTTTCTTTTTAAAACAGGCTTTAAATTTTTCAAAAGTAAAATCTTTTTCTAAGGGTTCCGGGCCGAAAGAACATAATTCCTTTTTAAGTCCTTCATTGTCCCAAAGTTCGACCTTGGCAAATTTTCTTAAATCTGACAGAGCCAACATTTGACCATTATCTAAGGTAAATAATAAATGAATATAGGTATTAATTTTCTCCGCCAGGGGTCCGGCAGGAGAAATCCATTTCCCCTCGCTGAATTCCCACTTACCCAGGAGTAAGTGGCCAGTTAATTTTTGATGAATTAACAAAGAGCGGTTCTTTGATAAATTAAAAATAATATTTTTCCCTCTTCGCCAGATTTTTTGAATTTTCTTACCCATGATTTCTTTTTTAAGTTGCTCGAAATCTTCGGGTTTTCTTGCTATCTTGGGGAAATCGGTCCAAGCATCAATAAAAGTCCTGTTAAGGACCTTTTTATTTAAATCTCTTATTGTTGTTTCTACTTCGGGGAGTTCGGGCATAGCTTTTGCTTCGCAAAAGAAGAGGCAAGGATACAAGATACAATAACCAAACATTTGGTTATTGATTATTGGTGATTGGATATTGTTTGTATCTTGTTTCTTGGTTATTGGTTACTTTAGGGCATCCTTTACCTTCTCGATAATTTCTCCGGGAGTGAAGTGGGCTTTAATCAAATAATCAACTGCTCCTAATTTAAGTCCCCTTTCCACATCATCTTTCTGGCCGAGATTGGAAAGAATAATTACTGGAATCTGAGCCAAAGACATGTCTTCTTTCATTTTTGATAAAACTTCAAATCCATCAATCCCCGGCAAAATTAAATCAAGCAAAACTAAATCCGGCTTCTCTTCTTTTATTTTTTTTATCCCCTCTTCACCATCAATTGCTTCTGTAATATTGAAATTCTCTTCCTTGAGTTTCCGAACAATTAATTCTCTTAAAAATTTATCATCCTCAACGACTAAGATTGTTTTTGTCATAAAATAATGCGAATCTACGAATGATATGCGAATGCAACGAATTCGTAGTATTCGGATTATACTTATCCTATTTGTTTTTTTACTTTATTAATTACCTCTTGGGGGTCAAATTCGGTTTTAATCAGCCAATCTTTCGCTCCTAAGGTCTGAGCTTTATCAATTTCCACTGGCTGACCAGAATTAGATATGACGATCACTGGAATTTTCTTCAGCTCTCCGTCTCCCTTCATCTCTTCCATTACTTCAAAGCCTCCCATCTTTGGCATAATAATATCAAGAAGAATAAGGTCGGGTTTCGCCTCTTTCATTTTTTCCATCCCCTCTTGCCCGTCTCTAGCCACTGAAGTTTCGTATCCCTCAGCAGTTAGTTTCCTCTGGAGAAGGTTAACCATAATCTCTTCGTCTTCTATTAGCAAAATTTTCTTTGCCATATTGTTATTTTACCCTGTTTTTAAAAATTCTCCAAATTCCTCTTTAATGGGTAAAGTAAAATGAAAGGTTGAGCCTTTATTCTCTTCAGATTCAAACCAAATTTTTCCGCCATGGGCTTCAATAATGTTTTTAGCAATGAAAAGACCTAGACCGGAACCTTCGGTTTCCATTCTCATTACATTGGCTGCTCGGAAAAACTTGGTAAATACTCGCGCCTTTTGGTCTTTTGGAATCCCCACCCCAGTATCTTTTATAGAAATCTCTATTTCCTCTTTAGCACGTTTTAAAGAAACTGTCACCTTCCCGCCGACCGGGGTATACCTTACAGCATTATCAAGAATGTTTTGAACGGCCAGCCTCATTTTTTCAACATCAATCGAAACTAATGGCATTTTCTTTTTTGGCTTTTTAAAGTCAATTTTTATCCCTCTTTTTTTGCTCTCTTCTTTATAAGAGTTTACCACAAATTGGGTCACTACCTCAATATCAGCCCGGCTTGGTTTATAAAGATATCTTCCCTCTTCAATCCTGTTTACATTTAAAAGGTCGTTAATTAAAGTAATCATCCTTTCATTAGAACCGTAAGTTTTTTCAATAAAGTTTCTCTGTTCTTTGGTTGTTTCGCCAAGGTCTCCATCAAGAAGCATTCTCAAAGTCCATTTTATTGCAGACAAGGGAGTCCTCAGCTGATGAGCGGCTATAGAAACAAACTCAGTTTTCATTCTCTCTATCCTCTTTTCCCTGGTAACATCGTGTAAAATAACCAGAGTTCCTAATTTCTCCTCTTTTCTCATTATAGGAATAGTAGAAACTTCTAAAACTAAATCTTCTTTGGTTTGAAATTCTTTTCTAAAAATTCCTTTAATTTCTGGTCCTAAAAGCTTCGCCAAAGAGGCAAGAGCAGGGATATTACTTAATTCTAAAATTGGCCTATTTATTAAATCTTTGGCTCCAATCTTAAAAAAAACTTCTGCCTGAGGATTAACTAAAAGCAAATTGCTTTTCTCGTCAAAAAGAAATAATCCATCAGTAAAATTGGTAATTATTGCCTGGGTCTTATTTTTCTCTTCCTCTGTCTTGCTCAAAGCTTCCTTTATATCTTCCAAAATATTCAACAAAGCTTTACCCGAAGCCTCTAAGCCTTTAGTCTTTCCTACCAGTTCTTTAGTTTTTTCTCTTACTTTTTTTTCAAGTTCCTCCTGAAATTTTTTTAATGCGCTGATATTAAAAAGAGCAAAAAAATATCCTATTAAATTTCCTTCCTCGTCTCTTCTGAATTGACCAGAAACATTAACTGGGATTTTTTTTCCATCCTTTGTTAAAAGTGTCATTTCTCTGATAATTCGTTTCTTTTTGCTAAGAATTTCTTCTTCTAAAGTCTTAACTTTTCTTTTCTCTAAAAATAAAAAGTTTGTTTCCTTTCCTACTATTTCCATCTCATTATAACGGGTCAAATCTTGGAAGGCCCGATTAATGCCAATAATAACATCTGCCGGATTAACTATAAAAACCGGCAGAGGCAGGAACTCAGAGAACTCCTCAATATACCTTTCCAAACTCTCTAAATCTTCTCTGGTCTTTTGATACTCTAATTCTAAGGATAATCTTTTTTCAGGCATAAACTATTCCCATCTTATCACATACTCATGATAAGGATCGCCTTTGTAGACACATCTAGTTTCTTGGATGGTTGTTTTTTCGCTTTTAATGACGAATTGAGCGATTCTTAGAAAATAACCGGCGTGAAAATTACATATTATAGGATGAAACTTATATCCTTTCACCCGAACTACTAGATATTTTTCTTTCTCTGAAAGCTCGGAAGCTTCCACCTCCCCGAAGTCAAAATGTTTTCGCCAATAGTTTGAGCTCTCTTCAAAACATCTCCTGGGAGAAATAAAATATTTCATTAATAGTTTAACAATAAAAGAATATTTTGGAGCAGAATTTCCCATGTCAAAAATATCAGAATCTTCCCATTTAAAAATTTCCTTAGCTACAAGAACAACTAAAACGCTTAAAGCTTCCGGATACCATCCCAAAGGACGAATTCCCTTGAACTTTAAAGGATAACCCAATTCTTCCATCTTTTTTTCAACTAGCCTCACCCCTTCCTCTCCTTTTCTATAGGAGATATAGACAGCATGGGTACGCAATATCTCTCCCCTTGAATTTCCCTTAATCTGCATCAGCCTATCGGCCTCTTTTTTTAATGAGGTATCTTTTTGATTCATCATTTTTTATTCTTGCCTTTTTTTAATTTTTTAATTTCTTTTTTCAGTTCTATCATTTTTAATTCCCGGCCAACAGCTGCTTTTTGGAACCTTTCTAATTCCTCAATTTTTTTTTGAAGTTCTCTAGTCCTCTCTTCAACTCTTTCCTCAAGACTGGCTTTTTCTTCTTGTAAGGCTAAGGTTCTGGCTCTAATTTTAATTTCAAGAATTGTTCTGGCTTCTTCTAACTCTTTGGTTTTCTCTTTAACCTTTTTCTCGAGTTTTTCACTTCTTTGGCTAAAAATGGCTCGAAAATAATTTAATTTATTTCCGATAATAGCGAAAACAACCCCGCCAACTCCCAGGACAATTAAAATAGTTAAAATAGTACGTAAGGAAGGAAACATATATTCTGAAATGGGATAATTTAGATAAGAAGGAAAAAGCCGAGCAATTTCTAATTCCATTTTATCATAAAATTAACGCCTCTTTAAATTTTTAAGCTTTTGGCAGTCTTTCTAATAAACTATAAAATTCTAAGTTTTTTAAAATTTGAATTACTTTTTCTTTATCATAGTCTCTCCAGCGGCATTTTTCTAAATTAAAATCTATTGGAGTATTTTTATTAATTTGAGCCAAAGTTTTAGAAAGAAAAGCTTGTTCTTTATATTTTAAAAGAATTTCTTTTAGCTTTGGTTTAAGATTTTTTGCTTTCTCAGGATTTTCTTCTTCGATCTCCCGAGCCGCAGCGGAGGAGAGAGAAGAAGGTTCATCTTCTTCGATCTCTTTGTATATGTTCTCTAAACTTCCAAATTTTAAGAGAAGTTCAATCGCTGTTTTTTCGCCAATTCCGGTAACGCCGGGAATATTGTCTGAAGCATCTCCTCTTAATGATTTAAAATCTAAAATTTGTTCTGGGACCAACCCTTGAAATTTTTCTTTAACTAAATTTTCATCGTATAAAACAATATCTTTTACCCCTTTTCTTAAGACATAAACTTTGGTGCAAGGATTAACTAACTGCAAAGTGTCCAAGTCGCCGCTTAAAATAACGGTTCCAATTTCAGGTATTACTTGTTTTTTTGGAGCAAGTTTGGAAATAGTCCCAATAATGTCATCGGCTTCAAATCCCTCTTTTTCAAAAATGGGAACGCTAAATCCTCTTAAAACTTCTTTTACCTTTGGAATTTGCCGACACAGTTCTTCTGGAGTTGGAGGCCTTTTTGCTTTATATCCCTTAAATTTTTTATGACGGAAAGTCGGACCCGGTAAATCAAAACAAGCTGCAATAAAATCTGGTTGAAATTCCTTCAGGACTTTCAAAAAAACCAATAAAAAACCATAAACAGCATTAATCAATTCTCCTTTTTTTGTAGTTAATGGCGGTAAAGCATGATAAGCCCGGTGGATTAAAGAATTGCTGTCAATAATTATCAAGCGTTTTTTCTTGCCGTTCATTGTTTTACCCAGTAGAGAAATTTCGACTTGCTTCTCAAATTTTTTAAAATTGTCGAAATTCTTCTACTGGGTTTATTTTAACATAAATTAAAAAAACCTTCGAAGGAAGGTTAATTCGAAATCTCAAAGCACCAATTCTTTGGTAAATCCTAAAACCGACCACTCTGTCCAATTTTTATCTTTCTTTTATTCTGACCAATAAACTCAAATTTTAGTATTATACTATTTTTGGGTAATATTTTTCGGATACGGTCAGCCCATTCAATGGTAACGATATTTTTGGGATTAGAGATAATTTCTTTAAAACCCAAATCTAAAATTTCTTTTGGTTTTTGGATGCGATAACAATCAATATGATAAAACCAACGAACAGCGGACAATAAACAATGAACAGTTTTTTTTCTCGGTATTTTGAATTTTTTCAAAATTACGAAGGTAGGGCTTAAAATTTTCTGCTTCACTCCTAACCCTCTGGCAAAGCCCTGTAAAAAAGTGGTTTTCCCACCACCGAGGTCTCCTTCAAGCCCGATAACAAAGGCGGTTTTTTTAATTTTAGTTCTTAAAATTTCTTTAGCTAATATCCCCCCTAATTTTCTTGTTTGAGATGGGTTGGTGGTCAAAGATTTTATTTTCATTGACTTTTTTAAAAAGATGAGATAAATTAAAATAACAAAATTCTTTTTCATTTTACCATGAATAAAGTTTCAAAAAAAATTACAGGTTCAATAGAAATCTCTTCTAAAATACTTGCTGAGACTCAAAAGAAAATAAAAAATATTTCTGATTTTAAGAAAAAGATTGAAGAGTTTTTAAAAAAGAGTGTCTCGGAAATTTTAGAAATCATTTTGGGAGGAGGAATAATTCTCAAGGCCTCTGACATTCACATCGAGCCAGAAGAAAATCAAGCTAAAATCCGAGCCAGAATTGATGGAATCTTACAAGATGTAATAATTTTTGATTTAAAAACATATCAAACCCTTCTCTCTCGGATTAAGCTTCTTTCTGGAATTAAATTAAATATTACTGACCGGCCTCAGGATGGCCGGTTTTCTATTCTAAAGAAAAAAACAGAAATTGAAATCAGGGCCTCAACCTTGCCGGCCGAGTATGGAGAATCAATCGTCCTGAGAATTTTGAACCCAAAAGGCCTAATTGAGATTGAACAATTAGGAGTGAGAAAAGATTTATTAGAAATTTTTAAAAAGGAAATAAAAAGGCCGAATGGAATGATTATTGTTACCGGGCCTACCGGCTGCGGGAAAAGTACAACTCTGTATGCTTTTTTAAAAAAAATCCAAAAACCAGAGATTAAAATTATAACTATTGAAGACCCTATTGAGTATCATTTAAAAGGGATTTCCCAGACTCAAATTTCTCCGGAAAAAGGTTATGATTTTGCCTCAGGCCTCAAATCCATTATGCGCCAAGATCCTGATGTAATTTTAGTAGGAGAAATAAGAGATATGGAAACCGCCAAGATTAGTCTCCAGGCAGCCGTAACCGGCCATTTAGTTTTAACTACCCTGCATACCAATGATGCTGCTGGAACAGTGGTCAGGTTGAAAGCCCTGGGAGAAAAACCAGTAAACATTGCTCCGGCGATAAACATGGTTATCGCCCAAAGATTGGTCAGAAAAGTTTGCCAGAAATGCGTGAAGTTTGAAAAAACCTCCTCATCTGATTTTAAAAAAATTAAAAAAACCCTTAAGAACGTCCCAAAGGAAATAGTCAATCTTCCTAATGGGGCCTCTCTATTGTCAAAGGGTAAAAGTTCTGCTGCCTTAAAAATCCCTCAAGCTAAAGGATGTAAAGATTGTAATTTTACAGGTTTTAAGGGTCGAATCGGGATTTCTGAGGCTTTTTTAGTTGACGATGAGATGGAAAGATTTATTTTAACTTCACCTTCAATTTCAGCCCTAAAAGAAAAAGCTATAAAAAAAGGAATGCTCACTATGTACCAAGACGGGATAATAAAGGTCTTGAAAGGAATTACTACAATTGGAGAGGTGGAAAGAGTAACCGGAATGCAATGAAATCTCCTCTTTCATTTTAACGCTTCGCCTTGCTTGCTGCGCTCGCTCGGCTCGCGTGAATAAATAAACCCCGGAGCAGGGGGCCAAGCTTGAGTTTTAGGAACACGAAGTTAGAATTTTTCCGAGGGGTAATTTCGCCTAAGCCAAATTATCCATCTTTGAAAAATTCCAGGGGCCCCCAGCTCCGGGGTTAATTATAACACTCATTATAACAAGCTATGAGAAATTTGTCAAGAGTAACGATTTCCCTTCTTATTTTTTTTTGTTTAGGGTTAGCTGGAATATTTCCAGCTAACTTTATTTTTGCTGCAGAAAAAATAGATATTAATACCGCTCCCATTGAAGATTTAATTAAAATTATTCATATAGGTAAAAGTAGGGCGGAAGAATTGGTTTCCCTAAGGCCGCTCTTTTCTTTAGATGAACTTACTAAAGTAAAAGGCATAGGTAAAGAGAGACTCAGGGACATTAAAGAACAAGGTTTGGCCTGGGTCGGTCCTGAATCTCAGCCAGAATTTCAGCCAGAGACGGAACCAAATATCCAACAAGAACCGCGAACAGAAACCGGGGCTCTGCAGAGTTATCCAGGGGAAATCATTTTCAACGAAATCCTCCCCTCGCCCGAAGGGCCGGATAGCGAAAATGAATGGATTGAAATTTTTAATCAGAATAATTTTGAAGTTAATCTTTCTAAATGGCAAATTACTGACACGATTGGCAGTACCAAGATTTATACTTTCCCAGAAGAAGCAAAAATTAGCCCCAAAGGTTTTTTAACTCTCTCTCGTCCCACTACCAAAATCACATTAAATAATAGCGGTGATGGCCTGAATCTTAGCCAACCCGATGGAAATATATTAGATACGGTAAATTATGAAAAAGCACCCCGAGGTCAGTCCTATAACCTTATTAACTCTGATTGGGCCTGGAACACGAATTTAACCCCTGGGGTAGCAAATTTTATTCCTTTTGCTCAGCCAGAAGAAAAAACAGAGACTGAACCTTTGAAAGATAAATCTGCTACTGAACCTGAAACAAAAAGAGAATTAGCAGCCGCAGGTCTACAAATCTCAAAACCCTCAAAGTCTTTATTTATTTTATTAATTGCTTTGGCTCTCGCCATTTCCTCAGGAATAATAATCTTAGTCTTAAAAAAGAAACTGATAAGCAGGGTTGATTTATAGAAAAAATTAAAATAAGATTAAATTATGTCAGGTCATTCCCACGCTAAAAAAATCTTACACAAGAAACAAATTACCGACGCCCAAAGAGGTAAGGTATTTTCAAAGCTGGCTCGGATGATTTCAATTGCTGCCAGAGAAGGTGGTGACCCGGAAACCAATCCTCAACTACGACGGGCGTTAGAAGAAGCTAAGACTTTTGCCTTACCAAAGGAGAATATAGAAAGAGCGATAAAAAGAGGTACGGGCGAGATTTCTGTTGAAAAATTAGAACAGTTTATTTTCGAGGCTTATGGTCCCGGTGGAATTGCAATTATTATTGAAGGAATCACCGATAATAAAAATCGAACTCTGGCTGAAGTTAAACAAATTTTAAATCAAAACAATGGAAAACTGGCTGATGCTGGCTCAGTGAAATGGCTATTTGAAAGAAAAGGTTGTATTATTGTAAATTTGATTGAAGATTTTAAAAATAAAGAAGATTTAGAGCTCTTAGCGATTGAGGCCGGGGCAGAAGATATATATTGGCATAATAATCTTTTGGATGTTTATACAAAAATCGAGGGATTAGAAAAAGTAAAGAAAAATTTAGAAGAAAAAGGAATTAAAATTGATTCCACTTCTCTGGACTGGATGGCAAAAGAAGAAATTTCTGTTGATGCAAAAACAAAAGAAACCTGTCAAAAACTTTTTAAGGCCCTAGACGGATCAGAAGCAGTTCAAGAAATTTATTCCAATCTGAAAACATAATAACCACTATGTCTAATAACACTAGAAAAGAAGCTGAAATCAGAAAAAAAGCAATTCAATTTCTAGAAGATAGAAATTGGATTTATTGGACTCCTTCAAAAGTAAAATTTAAACAAAATGACATCTTTGGGGTTTTTGATATTATCTGCTGTAAAAAAGGAGTAGGAAGTCTTAAATTTATCCAATTGACCACTGTTTCTAATTTATCGGCAAGAAGAAAGAAAATACAAAACTTTTTAAAAAAGAATAAAATAAGCTCCAAAAATTCTTTTGGAGCTCCAGTAGAAATTTGGGCGTGGTCGAAAAAGAAAAAGAATTTTAAAATAGAACTAATTTAAATAAAGAGAGAAGAGAGTTCTATGCCCAAAATTTTAAAACTTTTGTATAGAGGACTTGACAAACTTTTTTCAAAAAACTATAATCCTTGTATCCTTTAGAAAATGGCTAATAGAGAGATTGAAAAGGTCGAAAACAATTGAATAAAAATTAATAAAATTTAATAAAGAGAATTAATTATGACTTACAAAGAAAAAATTTTAACTCCGGTTATTAATCAAGAGCCAGAGACTCCCGGAGAAACTCCTGAAACTCCTCCTGCAGAAACTCCCGCAGAGGAAACTCCCGCAGAGGAAACTCCCGCAGAGGAAACTCCCGCAGAGGAAGAAAAGAAAGAGGAAGTTTAGGAGTTGATTAAAACCCCGCTTTTTAAAGCGGGGTTTTAATCAGACATCAATCTTGACGAATTTTCTTTTTCCTACTTGGACAATCTGTCCTTTTTTTATTTCTATAACTTTTTGCCAGTCTTCCTGAATCTGGCTATCTATTTTCACTCCTTTTTGAAGAACTAATCTTTTAGCCTCAGACTTAGAAAGGGCTAATTTTGTTTTTAAGAGAAGGTCAAGTAAAGCAATCTTCTTTTTTCGAATTTGAATTTCTGGAATTTTTGCCGGTAGTTTTTTTTCTCTGAAGATGCGATTAAATTCTTTTTCAGCCAAAAGGCCTTTTTTTTCTCCATGATATAATTTTACAATTTCTTTGGCCAATCTGGCTTTAGCTAAATGCGGTTTTTCTTTTAAAATTTCTTTAATACTTTCTTTACTTAATTTTGTTGTTAATTCAAAGTATTTTTTGGTTAAATCATCGGGAATGGACATAATCTTTCCGTACATTTTATTTGGCTTTTCGGTGAGAGTAATATAGTTGTTAAGGGATTTACTCATTTTTTCTTTGCCGTCTAATCCTTCCAGAAGAGGACAGGTTATGACATCTTGAGGTCTTTGGCCGTATCTTTTTTGAATCCGCCGCCCCATAAGCATATTAAATTTCTGGTCTGTGCCTCCAATCTCAACATCGGCCTTGAGCTCCACCGAATCGTATCCTTGCAGCACCGGATAGATAAATTCTTCCAAGGTAAAATCTTTGTCTTCTTTTAGTCTTTTTTTAAAATCAGCTCGGGCAGAAATTTGTCCGTAAGTTACTTTAGAGGCAAGGATCATTATTTCTCTGGGCTCCATTTTGTCCCACCACTCGCTGTTATAACGTATTTCTACTTTGTCTAAGTTTAAAATCAGGCCTACTTGGGCTGTATAATTACGCATGTTTCTTTTTATAGCTTGGGAAGAAAGAGAAGTCCTTGAGTTAATTCTGCCAGTAGGGTCGCCAATTTTAGCTGTAAAATCTCCGATAAGAAAAATAATTTGATGTCCTAAATCCTGAAGTTGGCGCAATTCCCATAAGGGAACAGAGTGGCCTAAATGTAAAATATCTGCCGTAGGATCAATCCCAAACTTTACTCGTAATCTCTCACCATTTAACAATCTCTCCTCTAAATGCTCCTTGATTATTACTTCCTCTACCCCCCCGGTTAAAAGTTCTTTGACTTTTTGCTTATTAATTTTGGTCATTTTTTTTAGTTTAACATATTTTAAAGATGAATAAAATCAAAAATCATGATACCATATAAATATGCCAAAAAGAAGATTTTATCGAAAAATTTATCAGAAGGACAAAAAAAGAGAAAGAAGAAAGGGGAAGTTTCTTTTAGTTTTGAAGTTCTTTGGATATTTTCTTTTATTTTTTGTTTTTATTTCTTTATTCTTATTTGTTTACTATGCCAAAGACCTTCCCCGACCGGAGAGATTTACCGAAAAGCCATTTATCCAATCAACTAAAATTTACGACAAGACAGGGGAAATTCTTCTCTATGATGTTTATGGTGAAGAAAAAAGAGATATTATTTCTTTGGACCAAGTCCCAGAATATTTAAAGGAAGCTGTGATTGTGGCCGAAGATGTCAATTTTTATCACCATTTCGGATTAGACATTAAGGGAATAATCCGAGCCGTCCTGTCTAATTTAAGAGTGGGCAAAGCAATTTATGGAGGCTCAACCATCAGTCAACAGCTCATCCGTTCTTCTTTCTTAACCAGAGAAAAAACTTTAAAAAGAAAGGTGAGAGAGATTATTTTAACCCTTGAGTTAGAAAGAAGATATTCTAAAGATGAAATTTTAGAATTTTATTTAAATCAGGTCCCTTTTGGCTCTAATACCTATGGAGTAGAAGCTGCTTGCCAGACTTATTTTAACAAACCTGTCTCTGAAATCTCTTTGCCAGAAGCTACTATTTTAGTTTCTTTAATCAGGTCCCCAAGTTATCTTTCTCCTTATGGAGAGCATAAAGACGAGCTTTTGGCCAGAAAAGATTATATTTTAGACCGAATGTTCAAAGAAGGGTGCTTAACTCAAGGAGAGAAAGATAAAGCCAAAGAATTTGAAATAACCTTTGCCAAAATTTTACAGCCAATCCGAGCTCCTCATTTTATAATCTATGTTATGGAATACCTTAAAGGAAGGTACGGAGAAGATTTCTTAAAAGAAAAAGGTCTTAGGGTTTATACCTCTTTAGATTGGGAACTCCAGGAATGGGCTGAAAAAGTAGTTAGAGAGGGAGGAGAGATTAATAAAAATTACCGAGCTCATAACGCCAGCTTAGTGGCTATTGACCCAAAAACCGGTCAAATTTTGGCCATGGTGGGATCAATAGATTATTTCGGAAACCCCTTCCCCGAAGATTGCCTACCAGGAAAAAATTGTTTATTTGAGCCTTATCCCAATGTCACAATCCGAGGACGCCAGCCAGGCTCTGCTTTTAAACCTTTTGTCTACGCTACCGCTTTTAAAAAGGGTTATGATGATAAAGTTGTCGTCATCGACGAAGAAACTAATTTCGGCACCCAGTCCCACCCTTATATCCCCAGAAATTATGATGGGCTTTTCCGGGGTCCGGTCTCTTTGAGACAGGCTTTAGCTCAATCTTTGAATGTCCCTTCGGTAAAAGTCCTAGCCAATTTTGCCGGTTTACAAGATAGCATTCAGACTGCTAAGGACTTGGGTATTACTACCTTGACTAAACCTCCTTCTTTTTACGGTCTTCCTCTGGTTTTGGGCGGCGGAGAGGTAACTTTATTAGAAATGGTTTCAGCTTACGGAGCTTTTGCCACCAAGGGCTGGCATATTCCCCCTGTCTCTATTTTAAAAATCGAGGATTCTGCTGGAAATATTATTGAGGAAAATAAAAAAACTCCAAAAATGGTCTTGGAGCCGGAAGTTGCTTCCCTTATCAATGACATTTTGTCAGATAATAAAACCAGAGCTCTTATGTTTGGAACCCGGTCTTTACTTTATTTTGAAAATTATCAGGTGGCGGCAAAAACCGGAACAACCCAAAGTTATAAAGACGGCTGGGTAATTGGTTATACTCCTTCAATAGTGGCTGGGGTTTGGGTTGGAAACAATAATAACTCTCCAATGTCAAAACAACCAGGGATAGTTTTAGCCGGTCCTATCTGGAGAAGATTTATGGAGAAAGCTCTTTTAAGAGGAACTGAGAACTTCTGAAGTAATGCCTAAAAAAATACTATGTTCCTTTAATTGGCATTGCAACATAGATATAACTTTCATCCCCTACTGGCTTCAAAACTCCAGGGCCTACTTCGCCATTTAGCTCAAAAATCACCTCTGAACTTTTTATATTCAAGAGCCCGCTATTTAAAAACCTATAATTAAAAGAAATTTCTTCCTCTTTCCCTTTTGTTTTTCCTGAGAGTAAAGAATGGTATTCTCCAGTTTCGGGATTCTGACTGGAGATCTCTACTCTTTCTTTTTTAGGGTCAATTTTAAATTTGACCTCGTTTATTTTCCCGCTAAAAAGACTGGCCGCTTTAATCTGATTTAAAAATTCCTGCTTATCTAAAATAACCTGAGTTTCATATTTTTTAGGAATAATTTCCTGATAATTTGGGTATTCTCCTTCGATTAATTTTGAAGTAAGACGAATTTCTGGATGAGGGGTTTCAGACATTATAGCCTCAAATAAAATTTGGTTAGGGCTAACCAAGACTTTAAGCTCTCCTTGTTTTTCTCCAAAAATATTAATTATTTCTTTTGCTGTTTTTTGGGGTAGAATCAGGGAGATTTCCTTTTCAATTGCAAGCGGTTTTTTTAAAAACAGAGTTTTCTCACCCAATCTAAAACTATCGGTAGCTGCCATTTTTATTAAGTCTTTTTGTACAAAGAAATGGATGCCTGAAATTTCAGGCCTTACTGCAGAGGGAAGGACAATATCTACAATTTGATTTAAGGCCTGACAAAAAGAATAACTGTCAAGAGAAAATGAGATACCTTCTGATATTTCAGGAATAATGGGAAAATCTTCTGAGCTTTGTCCTTTTATTTTGGTTTTATAACCTTCACATTCAACAGATAAAATTTGATTATGAGCTGTCAATTCGACCGCTTTTTCAGGTAAGAGACTTATAAAAGTTGACAAAATAGAAGTTGGGACAGTAATCTCTCCTTCTTTTTCTATTTTAGAAAGAATCCACCATTTAATTCCTATTTCTAAATCTGTCGTTGCCAATAATAAAAAGTTTTTTTCGGTTTTAATAAGAAGGTTTCTAAGAATAGGTAAAGCAAAAGACTTAGAAGAAATTCTTTCGATGACACTAAGTCCTTGTTTTAATTTGTTTTGTAATATTATTAATTTCATTATAGTTATAGGCACTGGGTAAAAATATTTTTTTTAGATAGATTAGTTAAAAGAAAACTAATGGAAAATAAGTAAAGAAGTAGTTAATTAATTAGGGATAACAAAAAGAAGAAAAGAAAAAGAAATTTTTAAAGAGATTTTCCACTTTTAATGCCATGTCTTTTCCACTAATAACCAAGGAAATTTTCAGTAAAAAAGTAAAAAGTCAGATGCTAAAAACAAGCTGTCTAATTAACTCAATTTCTTCCTTTAAATTTTCGTTTATTTCAAGTTCTTTTAAAATTTTCTCGTAGGAATGAATAGCCGTGGTGTGGTCTTTTCCTCCCATTTTCCTTCCTATAAAAGGGTAGGAACTTTTTAAGTCTTCTCTTAATAAATACATCGCAATTTGGCGAGGTCTGACGATCTCTCTTTTACGCGAGGAATCTAAAAGGTTATTTTCTTTAAGGTCGTAAAATTTAGCTACTGCTCTGATTATTTTTTTCGGCGTGGCTGCTCTAGTTGAGGAGAGGAGTAATTTTTTAAGCAAAGATTTAGCTTCTTCCGGCTCTAATGGTTGGTTATTTAACTTTTGATGAGCAACTAATCTGTTCAAAGCTCCTTCAAGCTCCCTAATGTTTCTTTGGATGTTTGATGCAATATAGGCAAGGGTTTCTTCGGGAAGGCTAATTTTTTTTTCTTGGGCCTTTGTTTTAAGAATAGCCATTCTTGTTTCGAAATCAGGGTAACCGATATCAGCTATCATTCCTCCCTCAAATCTGGACCTTAATCTTTCGGTGAGTGCCGGGATAGCCTTTGGGGGCCGGTCAGAGGAAAGAATTATTTGTTTATTTTTTTCGTAAAGAGTATTAAAAGTATGGAAAAACTCTTCTTGGGTTTTTTCTTTCCCAGCCAGAAATTGAACATCATCAATAATAAGGACATTTATCTGTCGGTATTTCGTTTTAAAATTTTCCATAGTATGATTTTTAATTGCCGTTACCACTCCAGAGGTGAATTTTTCGGAAGGAATATATTTTATTTTTTTTTCTGGAAAATTTTTAATTACCTCATTACCGACTGCCTGTAATAAATGGGTTTTACCGAGACCCACCCCTCCATAAATAAACAAGGGATTATAGACAAGGCCAGGATTTTTTGAGGACGCCCAGGCAGCAGCCTGCGGTAGTTCATTGAAAGGACCGACCACAAAATTTTCAAAAGTATAGCGGGGGTTAAGATTAGTGTCTTTGTCTATTCTTAGTTCTTGAAATTCAAGTTGGTCCGATTCTGGATAAGAGAAAGAGGTTTTTTTCAAAACTTTTAATCCTTGTCGGGCGACAGCATATTTAATCTCTTTGATTTCTCCATTCAAGTTGTGCAAGAGCTTAAAAATAATCTTGTTGTATTTATTTTCAAGCCACTCTTTGGCAAAAGAATTAGGGACAGAAACTATAACTTTGCCTTCTTTCTGGGAGAGAATCCCGGTATTTCTAAACCAGGTGCTAAAATTAGCCTGAGAAATATTTAATTGGATTTGGGACAAAACCGCTTGCCACAATTCTTCCTTAGTCATGTGTTTGTCTAAAATCAAAAGATAAAATATTTTGTGTCTTTAATTATATCTTAATTTTTTGGTTTTCCTTTCTTAACGAATTATACCATAAACTCAACAGGAGAGTAAAATAAACATCAAATTCAGAAAGATGTTAATAAACTGGGGAGAACTTGTGGGTTATTAAAAGCTTAATAATTCGGCAATATTTTAATTCAAGCTAATAAAAAATTTCTGAAAAGAAAATTAGGAAAAGAAATGTATCGCCAGCACTTTCCTTAAACTCAAACAGGTTGACAGATATTTTTAGGGAATTAATATATAAAGCGAGGGGGTGCGAGGGATTCTCCTCTAAGGACAAGCGGTTTTAATAAAAGAGGTTAAAAAGCAATTGCCTGGCTATGTCCGACCCAGTGGATTCAAATGACTAAATTTGTTAAGACCATTTCCCCCTCACTAAACCCCGTTAGAGAAATCCTCTAGCGGGTTTTAGTTTTGAATACATCTTAATTCTCTAAAGTAAACAGGCGGAGAGGAACTTTACCTCTTTTTTAGTTTTTAAAAATGTGTTAAACTAAAAATATGAAATACAAAATTGCTGTTTCTGGGGCAGCCCGGGTTGGCCATTGCTGTAAGGGGATTAAGGAGCTATCTAAAGAAATTGGGCGAGAAATTTTTCGCCAAAATTCTGTTCTGGTTACTGGAGCTACAACCGGTGTCCCCTATTTTGCTGCTTTAGGATGTAAGAAGGCAGGGGGGTTTAGCATTGGTTTTTCACCGGCAACCTCTGAAGCCGCCCACTTAAAAAGATATAAACTTCCAGTGGATGCTTTTGATGTAATGGTTTATACCGGCGCTGATTATGTGGGAAGAAACGTAATTATGACAAAGGCAGTAGATGGAGTGATTATTATCTGCGGGAGAATGGGGACCTTGCATGAATTCGCCACTGCTTTTGAAATCCAAAAACCAATTGCGGTTTTAGAAGAAACAGGGGGAACGGCTGATAAAATTAAAAAGATTGCTACTGGTCCTTATCGAGGGGTTAAAAAAATTATTTATGAAAAAACCCCTAAAGAATTAGTAAAAAAATTAATTGAATTAATTAAAAAAGAGAAAAAAGAAAATTCTAAACTAAAAGGTCGACTCAAATAGAAAATAAGTTTTTAAAAATTATGCCAAATGAAGAACCTCAAGTTCCCGAGGAAGGAAAATTAGTGGGGGAAATTACTCACTATTTCGGGAACATAGGGGTGGCGGTTATTAAGCTTTCTGATGCCTTAAAAGCAGGAGATAATATAAGAATTGTTGGAGGGGACACTGATTTTACTCAGGCCGTAGAATCTATGGAAATCGAGCACAGGAAAATTGAAACAGCTAAAACTGGAGATTCTGCTGGTTTAAAAGTTGAGCAAAAAGTAAGAGAGGGATATAAGGTATACAAAGTGTAAAGGCAATACCAATATACAAATAAGTGCAGCATCTTATGGAGTTTTTAGTTAGCTCTCAAATTAGAATTATTTTACAATTATTACTGGCTGCTTTTTTGGGCGGACTAATCGGCTTAGAAAGAGAATATAAGGGGAAAGAAGCCGGACTTCAAACTTATAGTTTGGTAGCTTTGGGGACTTGTCTTTTTACTGTGATTACTTTTGAATTATTTAATTTTTTTATCAACAAAGAAGGTATTAATTTTGACCCTTCCAGGATAATTCAGGCCATAGCTATTGGAATTGGTTTTATTGGAGCCGGGGTAATTTTCCGCCAAACATCAGGGGTTGTAGGTTTAACTACTGCTGCTGGTTTATGGACAACAGCGGCTATTGGAGTTGCTATAGGAGTTAACCTTTATTTTTTAGCTATTTTTGCTACTTTTTTAGCTCTTCTGGTATTGTCCGGCTTTGGTTTATTGGAAGAGAAAATTTTTGGGAAGCCTTGATTACTGAAAAAGAGATGGTAAAATAACTAAAAAAAGAAAAAAAAATGAAACCTCAAAAAATTATCGGCTGGCTTTTGTTGCTCGCTGGCCTAATAATAATATTTTATAGTATTTTTACTTCTTACAATATTTTTACCGGAAAAGCTCTGGAGCCAACAGTTTTTAAGACGCCAGAAAAAGAAGCAGTTTTGCCTCAAAAAGGTAAAGTTCAGACCCAAGAGGCTCAGATGCAAGAAATGCTTGGGGGACAATTGAAGGAAATGTTGCCCGTTGATTTTATACCAAAACTTTTAAATCTGCTTGCCTGGTCAATAATGGCGGGAATTATGATTTTCGCTGGCACCCAGATATCAAGCCTGGGCATTAAATTAATAAAAAGATAAGAACCTTTTGCTCACTCTAATTTTAGACAGCGCGGTTAAATAACCGCATTTTTTATTTCAGACAATAATTGATATAATAGGGTTATGAAATTTATTGCTGATTTTCATCTACATTCAAAATATTCAAGAGCGACTTCTCCTCAAATGGATTTGGAAAATCTTGATAAGTGGGCGAAAATCAAAGGAATAAAAGTTTTAGGGACTACTGATTTTACCCATCCTATTTGGTTTAAAGAGTTAAAGGAGAAATTAGAACCTGCTGAACCCGGGCTTTTTAAATTAAAAAATAATGATTCTGAGACTCGTTTTATTTTAACTGCTGAAATTAGCTGCATTTATTCGAAGGGTGGAAGGGTGAGAAAAATCCATATTTTAATCTTTGCTCCTGATTTTGAGACGGTTGAGAAAATGAACACTCAGCTTGGCTGGATTGGGAATCTAAAATCAGACGGAAGACCAATTTTAGGATTAGATGCCAAAGAATTAGCTAAGATTGTTTTGAATACTTGCGAAAATTGTTTTATTGTACCGGCTCATCTTTGGACTCCTTATTTCGGATTATTAGGGTCTAAATCGGGGTTTGATTCAATAGAAGAATGCTTTGAGGAGTATTCAAAGAATATTTATGCTGGGGAAACTGGGTTAAGCTCTGATCCCTTAATGAACTGGCGACTCTCGGCTTTAGATAAAATAACTTTAATATCAAACAGTGATTCACACAGTCCGCAAAAGCTGGGCAGAGAAGCCAATGTTTTTGATACGGAATTAAGTTATTCAGCAATAATTGAGGCGATAAAGTCAAAAGACCCTCAAAAATTTCTCTACACAATTGAATTTTTTCCCCAGGAAGGCAAATATCATTTTGACGGCCACAGGAATTGCAATATAAGTTTAAGTCCGGCTGAAACCAAAAAATACAATGGAATTTGTCCTCTTTGTGGAAGACCCTTAACTGTTGGAGTTCTAAATCGAGTTGAACAATTAGCCGACCGGCCCGAGGGATTTAATCCTCAAGGTGCCATTCCATACAAAAGTTTGATTCCTTTGGCAGAAATAATTGCTGAAGTTTTAGGTGTTGGGGTTGGCACAAAAGAAGTAGAAAAACAATACAAGGACCTGATTGAAAAATTCGGTTCAGAATTTAATGTTTTACTTAACATTTCTGTTTCTGATTTAAGAGCAGCAACTTTACCCGAAATTGCCGAAGCCATTTCAAGAGTCCGCGAGGGAAAAGTAAGTGTTGAGCCAGGTTATGATGGAGTTTATGGGAAAATCAGGATTTTTTCAAAAGGTGAGAAAAAAGATTTATCTCGCCAAGAGACATTGTTTTAAAATATGATCGAAAATTATAATTTCGGCTCAATTACCATTGATGGTAAAAATTATACTTATGACATTGAAGTTCGTTGGACGGGTGAAGTTTTAAAATGGTGGAGAAAAGAATCCCATGTGATTGACGTTGAAGATGTAAAAAGAGCAGTTGAACAAAACCCTGATACAATTATTTTAGGAACCGGAGCATATGGAGTAGCTAAAGTAACTGAAGAAGCCCAAAAATTTATCCAAGAGAAAGGCATTAAGCTGATTATTGATAAAACCGGAGAGGCAGTAAAAACTTTCAACATAATCAAAAGAGAATCGGAGAGAGAGGCAATAGGCTTGTTTCACTTGACTTGTTAATTGAATTGTGTATGATAGGGTTAGACCGATAAGTCGAGTATCTTAAGCTAAGTCTTGTTAATACTCCAAAATTGGTTTTCAATTTTGGAGGCCACAATTAGCGAAGGCCAAAATTAAGCATAGCGGCCGAGGGTCTGAAAGGTCGTTTTTTATTAATCTAAATTTAATCTATTAGAATTTATGGCCTTCAAAAAATTCGATGAAAAACCTTCTGGAGGAGGTTTCCAGCGTCAGATGTTCGATGTTTCAAAAATGAACATTAAATGCCGTGATTGTGGGAAACCAATAACTGAGCTACCTTTTAAACCAGACCCTGCGAGATTAGACTCTATTCGTTGCCAAGATTGTATGCGTAAATTTCGAGAGCAGAGACCAAGGAGATTTTAGTTTTCATTCTTCAGATAACAAAAAACCCGCCAAGGGCGGGTTTTTTGTTAAAAGTAATTTATTTTTAGTTGCCTCTCTACTGTTAAAAATTTTTACCTAAAAAGGAAATTGAGCTTCCTTTAATCTTAAATTTTCCTTCAAGAAATTTCTCAATAACCCAGAAGTTTGTTTTACAATGGTTGGTAATTTCGGGAACTGTTACTCGGGACTTACCTTGAGATAAGGCCAAATAAAGAAGAACCTGGTCAGCTAAATGTTTATCTAAACAAGCCTGGGATTTTTGTTCTTTTAATAATTCCAAAGCTGCTTCTTTGCCTACATCTTCTGCCCTTTTTGCTAATTTTCCCAAATTATCAGTTCCAATTACTGTATTTTTAAATAAAGCTGTTAGGCAAATTTGACTGCCTGGGCATTGAGTTTGATAATACTCAATTTTTTCTTCAATGGGTAATTTTAATTTCCCTAAGATCTCTCTTACCCCAGCAATTTGGCGCTCAGCCACTTTTTTATCTTTCAAGATATTTGAGGCTCCAGAGTTTACTAAGATTTTTTTAAGTGAACCTCTCTCAGTAAGGTTAAGATTTTTTAGTTTAGACGGAAAAACTTTTATCTCCACTTTTGCTCCTCCTTCTGGGTAATACCCTCGTTTTAAAATACTGATTTCAACTAACAGAGAACGGTTCTCTGCCAAATTCATTTTTTCTAAAGTTGGTAAAAAGACATAGCGAAAATAATCAATAGTAGGCGAGAAAAAAGTATCAGTTGATCCGCCAGTAAAAATAATTTTAACAGGTGAAAGAGCAAATAAAGCCGGCGGAATTAAAGTTTGTAAAACTAAGGTTATACTCCCAGCAGTAGAAATATTTACAGAGACCCGCTCTCTGTAAATATCTCCAGGGTAAAACTTAATTTCTCCACTTCCTAAACTATCACCTTCCAACCTTCCATTACAGAGCTGTGCCAAAGCTTGAATGCCTAAAAGATGTTGAGTTGCTAAACCGGGCTTAGGTCTATTTTTACGAATATTAAAAATATGGCAAGGTTTTTTAGTTACTGCCGAAAGAGCAGTTGCTACTCTTAATATAGATCCTCCCGCTTCTCCTACAGAACCATCAATTTCAATAAGATTTTGGTTTAGCATAATTAAAATTTTCTTCTTTACTAATTCTAGCACGATATTTAGATTTTTTAATTTTTAACCTAGGGGGGCTTGACAGAGTTTCTTGGTATATAATAGAATAAATTGTTATAGGGGTCTTGACAAGAGATCTCCAGTGAGTAAAATAAAATCAAAGAGAGCTTTAAAAAAATTATGTCGAGAAATCAAAAAAATTTACACCTCAGGATTAGAAAAACCTGTTTTTCAACTGGCAGTGTTTGGGTTATGGTTTATTCCACCCCACTTGCCAAAGAAGTTTTTCGGGAGGATTCGAAGCTTAGATTAATTAGATAAATAAAGCTCGACAATAAAAAAACTCGAATCCCCCGAAAAAACGGGGGAGTTTGTTTCTTATAAGCCGAAAGAAAAAAATATGACAAAAGAAAAGAAGTTTTATTTAACTAAAGAAGGATTAGAGAAAATAAAGAAAGAATACAAAGACCTCAAAACTCTCAAATTTTTAAAAACTAAGGGAGAAATGCCTAAGATTTGGCATTCCGAGGATTTAAATCCTGAATACCTTTCTTTTCAGGAAGATTTAAGTTTTCTAGAGACGAGGATAACTGAACTTGAATACATTTTTAAAAATGCGGAACTAATTAAAGCTCCCTTAAAAGAAAAACAAAATATCATTAATTTAGGGGCTCAGGTGATAGTTAAAGTTGATGGTCAAACCGATGAATTTGAAATCGTTGGAACATTGGAAGCCAATCCTGCTATTGGTAAAATTTCTAATGAATCCCCGGTTGGAAAAATTCTTTTGGGTCATAAGGTCGGCGATGAGGTTATTGTATCTTCGCCAGTTGTGACAACTTATAAAATAAAGAAAATAAAATACAATATTTCTTAGAACAATTTCAATTATCTCACATTATTTAGAGAGGATTTTTCCTCTCTTTTTAATTCGTTGAGTCTGTGGTAAAATTGAATGAAGTATGAAAAATATTCTCAATTTTTTGATTGAAGTTGGAAGGTTAAAAAGAACACCAAGGAAGGGCTGGGTGCTAAGAGGAATAAAAAATCCAGAGACGATTGCTGCCCATACCTTTAGAATGGCTATTATGTCTTGGCTTTTAGGTATAGAAAAGAAACTTAATATAAAAAAGGTTATTAAGATGTCTTTAATACATGACCTCTGCGAGGTCTATGCTGAAGATACTACTCCTTATGATAATAAGGTCTCTTTTAAAAATAAAAACAAATGGAAGGAAATAACTAAGAAATGGCCAAGATTTTCCAAAGAAGAAAAAGAAAAAATCTATCAAAAAAAATACAAAAAAGAAAATAAAGCGTTGGAGAAACTAATTTTAAACTTACCCCCGAGTTTAAAGAAAGAAATAAGAAACCTTTGGGATGATTATGAAAAAGGTTTAACGAAAGAAGGAAAATTTGTTCGCCAATTAGATCGGGTAGAAAATTTATTGCAGGCCTTAGAATATTGGGAGAAAAATAAACAATTTGCAATTGAACCCTGGTGGGTTCAAATAGAAGAATTAGTAGATGACCCCACTTTGCTTGAATTTATGAAAGCTTTAGACAAAAAATTTCATAAAAAAAATTAAAGGGGGAATAAAAGTTAGGCGAAGAATGTTTACTCTTCTTCACCTGACGCCTGTGGCTCGGGTATGAGAAAAATAATTTTAGATTTTCCAAAACAATTTAAAGAAGGAATAGAAAGAGCAAAAGATATTAGGGTTGAGGGAAGGTTTGAAAATATTATAATTTGTGGAATGGGCGGCTCAGCTTTACCTGCTAACCTTTTAGTTATTTTTTTTAATGATTTAAAATTACCTCTCTATATTCATCGCAGCTACAACCTTCCTCCTCAAACAACTAAAGAAAGCTTAATAATTTGTATTTCTTTTTCTGGAAATACTAAAGAAACAATTTCAGCTTTTAAAGAAACTCAAGAGAGAAAACTTAAAGTAGCAGCTATTACTGCTGGAGGGGAACTTGCAAAGTCTGCCAAAAAATATAATACACCTTTTGTTTCTCTGCCTTCTGTCAAAATCCAACCTCGCTGGGCCATCGGCTATCTTTTTGGGGCTTTGGTTAAAGTCTTATCTAATTCTGGAATAATTGAAGATAATTCTGATGAGATTTTAAAAATGGCTGAAAAGCTAAAGCCTCTTGAATTAGAAACTCAGGGAAAAATTTTAGCTGAAAAATTAGTTGGCAAAATTCCCCTTATCTATGCTTCAAATAAATTTAAATCTTTGGCTCGGATTTGGAAGATAAATTTCAATGAAAATTCAAAAATAATGGCTTTTTGGAACTATTTCCCTGAGCTTATTCATTCAGAGATTGTAGGATATAGTAATCTCAAAAATTTTCATGTGATTATACTTCGAGATTCAAATGACCATCCAAAGATTTTAAAAGCAATGGAGTTGACCTCCAATCTATTAAAGAAAGGAGGCATTGAAGTTGATTTTGTTGAACTTGAGAAAAAAAATGTTTTAGAAAAAGTGTTCGAAAATTTAATTCTCTCTGATTGGGTAAGCTATTATTTGGCAAAAGAATATAAAATTGATCCGGCTCCAGTAGAAATTGTGGAAGAATTTAAGAAAAAATTGAAAGGGTAAGAAGTCATTGTAAATTTTGTATGAACAAAAAAGCAGTCATTGCAAAAGAAATGACTATTGAAGAGGTTATCAAAAAATACCCAAAGACAGTTTTTGTTTTTATTGATTATGGACTCCATTGCGTTGGTTGCCCGATGGCAATACCAGAGACGATTGAAGAAGCAGTTAAGCTTCATCAGATTGACCTAAAAAAGTTTTTGAAAGACTTAAATAAAGCAATTAAAAAATGAAATTTTCCATTTAAGTCAAAAGAGTAAGATAAAACTAAGTAAAGAGATGCTAGGGATTCGATAGTAAATAAATAACCTCGGTCCTTAATTGAACCGAGGTTTTTACCGATTTTCTAATTCTCTAAAATTGCCAATCAGGTATTTTTTGGTAGAATAAAATAATATGAGTTTTGTGATTAGTACCAAAGGTTTCAACGACATTATTGATATTACTGATAAAATTTCAGAAATTGTTAAAAATTCCAAAGTAAAAGATGGAGTCTGTTTAATATCTTCTCCCGGTTCAACTGTTGGTTTAACTACAATTGAGGCTGAACCAAATTTAATTGAGGACTTTAAAGAATTTTTAGAAAAAATTTCTCCATCGAATAGGTCCTATCGACATGATAAAACCTGGGGAGATAAAAATGCTCCCTCTCATATTAGATCGGCTTTGATTAGGCCCTTTTTAACAGTTCCAATCGAAAATGGAGAATTAGTTTTGGGTCAATGGCAGAATCTTGTTTTAATTGACTTTGATAACAGGCCGAGAGAAAGAAAAATATTGGTAAAAATAATTCATGCTTAAGTCTGTCGGTTAAATTATTAAATTACTATTGATTTTGCCTGGCGGGCTTTCTTTAAAATGAGAATTTCTTTATTACCCAATCGGGTTATAAAATATTTAATATTAAGCGATTTGGCCTTTTGGACCGGTTGGGGATTACTCACCCCAATTTTTGCCATTTTTATTGTCGAAAGAATTGAAGGAGGGAATGCTTTTGTTGTTGGTATTGCCTCTGCTATTTTTTGGATTACAAGGTCCTTATTAAGAGTTCCCCTTGGAGTTTTTTTAGATACTTGTCCTTCAGAAAAAGATGATTATCTTAGCTTGGTAGCCGGACTTTTTATTACAGCTTTAATTCCTTTTGGGTTTATTTTTATTAGAACTCCCCTATCTCTCTATGTTTTACAAGGATTTCATGGATTAGGTTTGGCAATGAGCCTTAGTGGTTGGACAGCCATTTTTACTCGCCACATTGACAAAGGCAGAGAAGCTACTGAATGGAGTTTAAATGCTACCTCCCTTGGCTTGGGAACAGGGGCTGCTGGAGCAATTGGTGGTTGGGCAGTAACCCGGCTTGGTTTTACTCCAGTTCTTGTTGTAGTGGGAATTCTTGGTTTAATTGGAGTGACCCTGCTTTTTGGTTTAAGAAATCAAATAAAGGGGGTTTTTGATCATGGCATACATTTTTCTCTTAAAGACATTTTCCATCGCGAAGAAAAATGAAAAATCAGGAAATAGCTAAAATATTATATAAGATAGCCCAATATCTTGAGATGGAAGGAGTGGCTTTCAAACCCTATGCTTATGAGAAAGCAGCCCTGACTTTGGAAACCTTGGAGGAAGATGTTGAAGAAATTTATGAAGAGGGAGGAAGGCAGGCTTTAGAAAAAATTCCTAGCGTTGGAAAAAACATTGCTGAAAAAATTGAAGAATATTTAAAAAAGGGGAAGATAAAGTATTACCAGGAACTTAAGAGAAAAACTCCCTTGGATCTCGAAGAATTGGCAGCTGTGGAGGGAATGGGCCCAAAAAAGGTGAAGGTGTTATACCAAAAATTAGGGATTAGAAATTTAAAAAATTTAGAGAAAGCAGCCAGAACTCACAAAATTGCTCCTCTCTTCGGTTTTGGGGAAAAAACTGAAAAAAATATCTTGGAGGGGATAGCTTTTTTAAAGAGAAGTAAGGGAAGGTTTCTTTTGGGAGAAATTCTTCCGGTTGTTAAGGAAGTTTATGAAAAATTAAAAAACCTAAAAGAAGTTGAAAAAGTTGATCCAGCGGGTTCTGTCAGAAGGATGAAAGAAACCATCGGCGATGTCGATTTTTTGGTAATTTCCAAAAATCCAGAGAAAGTTATGGATTTTTTTGTTTCTCTGCCCAGAGTGATTAAAATTTGGGGCAAGGGCAAGACTAAATCATCGGTAAAGATGAAAGAGGGTTTTGATATGGACATTAGAGTGGTGTCAGCTAAATCTTATGGTTCGGCTCTCCAATATTTTACTGGTTCAAAAGAACATAATATCGCCACCAGAAAAATTGCCATAGCTAAAGGCTTAAAACTGAATGAATATGGAGTTTTCCGGGGGGAGAAACAGATTGCCGGGAGGAATGAAGAAGAAGTTTATAAAGTCTTAGGGATGGCTTGGGTACCCCCTGAATTAAGAGAAAACCAGGGAGAAATTAAAGTAGCCCTGAAGGGAAAACTGCCAAAGTTAGTAGAACTGGAAGATATTAAAGGAGATTTACATACTCACTCTAAATGGAATGGCGGTCATAATTCGATTTTGGAAATGGTCGAAACTGCGATGAAAAGGGGACATGAATATTTGGGAATCACTGACCATACTAAATTTTTAAGGATTGAGCATGGCTTGGATGAAAAAAGATTAGCTTTGCAAAGAAAAAAAATAGACAAATTAAATCAAAAATTCAAAAATTTCAAAATTTTACAGGGAGCAGAAACAAACATTTTAAATGACGGTTCAATTGATATTAAAGACGAGGCATTAAAAAAATTAGATTATGCCATAGCCGGAGTTCATTCCAGTTTTAAAATGGAAAAGGGGGAAATGACCGAAAGAATTATTCAGGCAATGAAAAATCCCTATATTAAAATTATTTCCCATCCGACTGGAAGAATATTGAAAAGAAGAGACGAATATCAGATTGATTTTGATAAGCTCTTAAGAGCAGCCAAGCAATTCGGGGTAATTCTTGAAATTAATTCTTGTCCGGAAAGATTAGATTTAAACGACCAGAATATTCGTCGGGCAAAAGAGGCTGGAGTGAAAATGGTAATCAATACTGACGCTCACCACCGGGACCAAATGAGATTTATTGAATTTGGAATTGCCCAAGCCCGCCGCGGCTGGGCAGAGAAAAGAGATATAATTAACACCCAACCACTTGAGAAATTGTTGAAATTTTTCAAATAACTATGCCTTTAGAAAAATCAGCCGGAGCTATAATTTTCCGCCGAGAGGACAAAAAAATAAAATATTTATTACTACACTATCCTTCTTTAGCTACCCGAGCCGCAGCGAAGGGTAAAGAAGAGGGTTTACCCTCTTCGCCTAAAGCAGCAAGAGAATATTGGGATTTACCCAAAGGCCATATTGAAAAGGGGGAAAAGGAAATTGAAACTGTGAGAAGAGAAGTGGAAGAGGAAACTGGATTGAAAGACATTGAATTCTTAGAAGGCTTTAAAGAGCGGATAAAATATTTCTTTAAATTTAAAGGAAAAAATATTCTGAAATTTGTTACTTTTTATTTAGCAGAAACGGAAGAAGAAGACATTAAAGTTTCTTTTGAACATCTCGGTTTTGAATGGTTGCTCTACGAAAAAGCAATAAAAAAATTAACTTTTGAAAACGCCAAAGAAACTCTCAAAAAAGCCCACCAATTTTTAGAAAAACATGCTTCCTTTAGTTAAAACTCCAACTCAAAAATTAGAAGAATATAAAGAATTAATTTCTGAAGCGCTTTTTGAAGAAATAAGAGAATTGGCTAAATATTCTAAAGGGCTAAAAGTTTCTCACGTTAATGCTACTCCTCGGGGCGGTGGGGTGGCTGAAATTTTAAAAAACCTGGTTCCTTTAATGAAAGGAGTGGGAATAAGAACTGAGTGGCGTACTGTTCCACCAAGAGAGGATTTTTTTAAGATTACCAAAAAAATTCACAATGCCCTTCAAGGCGAAAAATATTCCATTCCTTTTTGGCATCGGGTAAGATATTTAGAGCATATAGAGAGAAGTGCCTCTTTAATGCGAAATATGAAAGCTGATATTTGGGTAATACACGACCCTCAACCAGCCGGTTTAATTTTATATTTACCCCATCTTCATCCGGCGATTTGTCGGTTACATATTGATTTAACGTCTCCAAATCCCGAAACTTGGAAATTTTTTGCCGGAATTTTTGGAATGTATGAAAAAATTGTCTTTAGCTCAAAGAAGTATGTTAAAAAGGAAGTTAAAGAAAGGGCAGTAGTTTTTCCGCCGGCCATTAATCCTTTGAGTCCCAAAAATCAACCTCTAAATTTGGATTACTCAAAAGAGATTTTAAAAGGATATGGAATAGATTCCTCTCGGCGATTGATTTCCCAGGTTTCCCGTTTTGACCCTTGGAAGGGATATTTAGAACTAATTGAGGCCTATCAAATTGCCAAAAAGAAAATTCCTGACTTACAACTGGCTTTGGTTGGTTTTTTCTTAGCCAAAGATGATCCAGAAGCAATGAAAATTTTTAAATTTATTAAAAAGAAAACAGAAAAAGACCCTGACATCTTTCTCTTTTCTAAGCCGGAAATGTTGGGCAGTTTAAAAGTCCACGTTTTTGTCAATGCTATTCAAGTTGCCTCTGATGTTATTGTCCAAAATTCAACCAGGGAAGGATTTGGTCTTAGCTTAAGCGAGGCGATGTGGAAAGAAAAAGCAGTTATTGGTGGAAAGGGAGAGGGAATAAAACTTCAGATTAAAGACGGGAAAAACGGATTTTTGGTTTCTAGCCCCAAAGAAGCGGCAAAAAGAATTACTCAGCTTCTTAAAAATCCTCAACTAGCTAAAAATTTAGGAGAAGATGCCAGAGAGACAGTTAGAGAAAAGTTTTTAATGCCAAGGCTTTTAAGAGACTATTTAAAACTTTTTAAAGAATTGCTATCATAAAATAATATGGAAAATATTATTCCAAAATTAATCAGCTGGTTTCTTGCCCACGGGATAAAGATTTTGATTATTTTAATTACTGTTTATTTCATTGGTAGAATCGGAAGGAAAATTATTGAGAGGATAATTAAAAAAGGAGTGAAAGACACCAGCAAAGAGGCAACGGGGAAAAGGCAGAATACTTTAATTGGGGTTTTTACTAGTGCCTTGAAAATTGCTCTTTGGTTAATGGCGATAATGATGACTTTGCCTGAATTAGGAATAAACGTTACTCCAATATTGGCTGGAGCGGGAATTTTAGGAGTAGCCTTAGGCTTCGGCGCCCAGTATATGATCCGCGATTTTTTAGCTGGCCTTTTTATAATTATTGAAAATCAATATCGAGAAGGGGATGTGGTTTGTTTGGACGGAACCTGCGGCTTAGTGGAGAGTATAACCTTAAGGAAAACCATTTTGCGCGATTTAGATGGAACCGTTCATAATATTCCCAACGGCGGAACCAAAAAATCCTCAAATTTATCGAAAAAGTTTGCGCGAGTCAATCTTAATATCGGCGTGTCTTACAAAGAGGATTTAAAAAAGGTCATTAAAGTTGTAAATAAAGTTGGGAAAAAATTAGCCGAAGATCCAGAATGGAAAGGGAGCATTATTAAACCCCCTCAATTTTTAAGAGTCAATGATTTTGGTGAGTCAGCAATAATAATAAAGATATTAGGAGAAACTAAACCTTTAAAACAATGGGGTATTACTGGCGAACTTCGAAAAAGAATTAAGATTTCTTTTGACAAAGAGGGCATTGAAATTCCTTTTCCCCAAATAGTAATTCATCGGGCCAAAAATTAATGATTCTTTTTAGAGAGAAAGTTTTTAAAATTGTTAAAAAAATTCTCCAGGGGAGTTTTTTAACTTATAGAGAAGTAGCAAGAATGGCTGGTTCTTCGAAGGCCTGGCGGGCAGTTGGGAACATTTTAAACAGAAATCGAGACCCAAAAATTCCCTGCCATCGGGTAATTAGATCAGATGGTAAAATTGGTGGCTATAAATATGGACAAAAAAGAAAAATTGAGTTATTAAAAAAAGAGAGTCATTAGTTATTTAACAAAACAAAATAAAGAAAAAGGAGGTAGAGAAATGGCTGGAATATTTGGAATAAGTTTAGATAGAAACTGCTGGAACGAATTGAAATGGGGAACAAGCCTTCTTCAGCCTACCCGGGGAGATAGCGGCGGCGGATTCTCAATTTTTGATAAGGGGAAAATCCAAAAAGCTACTACTTCTGGCTTGGTCCGACCGTTTTTTGACAAAAAAGCACAGGAATATCCAACTATCAAAAAGGGGCAAAGAGCTATCGGAGGTGTTTGGATCCGCAACGAACAGCCAATTTTAAGAGAAGAAGCTGGACGAGAAGCTTTTTCCATCGCTGGAAATATAAAAATAGCCAACCGCGGAGAAATCCGAGAAAAATTTCCTTATCTTGGAGGTTCAGACCTTGAAATTTGTGCTGGATTAGCTTCACAAGGGAAAAATCCAGTAGAGAGGTTTGAGAACATCTTTCAGAGCGTCAAGGGCCGATTTAATTTGGTGATGCTTACACCTGATGGTGTTTTCGCCTGTCGAGACCCTTTAGGTTTTAAACCATTAGCTATTGGAAGAAATAAAAAGGAAGGTGGTTGCGCGGTGGCTACCGAATCAGCTATTTTCCCAGAAATCGGAATGGAGCTTGTAAGAGAGGTAAAGCGCGGAGAGATTATTGAAATCAATTCTACTGGATTTAATACATTGGAGCAGATATTGCCAGAAAAGAACCCGGAAATTTCAGCTCTTTGCGGATTTGAATTCGGCTACTACGTTGGTCCGTCCAGTATTTTTGAGGAGATTGATGTAGGAAAGGCTCGGTTTAATATGGGAGTGAAACTTGCTCAGCAACACCCGGTAGAAGCTGAAATTGTTTCTCCATTTCCCCTTTCCGGAATATCAGCTGCTGAGGGCTATGCCTTTGAGTCAAAAATTCCATTGGTGAATGTCTGGCAATATAATTCTCAATTTGGCCGCAGCTTCCTTGACATCCTAAAGCAGGGAAGAAAAGAGAGGGGGAAAGGTAAACTCCTACCAATTGAATGGGTACTAAGGGCTTTCAAGAGAATTATTATGGTTGATGACTCTATTGTGGAAGCCAACCAGCTTATGACCCGCCTTTTTAGGATAGTTGCGCTAATGAAGAAGTTTCATCCGGTATTAGAAGAAAATATCCCTTTGCATTTAAGGATAGCTTGTCCTCCTAAAATAAAAGCTTGTTCTTTAGAAGTTCCTTTGAGATACACAAAAGACTTATTTGCGGTAAATAACACCAGAGAAGAAATGAGACGAAAATTAGGAGTGGCAACTTTAGAGTTTAATACGGGAGAAGATTACCTTAAATCAATAGAAGAAGCCCAAAGTGAGGAGAGAAAGAAAGAAAATCCTCTGAAACCCGACAAGGAGATTTGCATGTGCTGTTTTACCGGGGAAGATTTGATATCAAAATACTTTAGGTAGATGCCTAATTAGTAAAGTCCGCACTCAAGTGCGGACTTTTAATTTTCGAAAAATAAAGTAAGGATTAACTTTTTACCTTCTCTACTATTTTCCCAAAGATTTTTGGATGGTTTTGAGCTAAAGTAGCTAAGATTTTTCTATCTAGCTCAATTTTATTTTTCTTTAAGCCAGCAATGAATCGGCTATAGGAAATTCCTGCCTGGCGGCAGGCAGAATTAATTTTAGTTTGCCAGAGTTTTCGAAAATCTCTTTTTTTAACTCTTCTGTCTCGGTAGCTATAAGACCTGGCATGAAGTAAAGCTTCTTTAGCTGCTCGGTATTTTGCCTTTCTTCCCCAGCTGAAACCTTTGGCATATTTTAATAAATGCTTTCTTCTTTTGTGAGCAATTTTTCCTCGTTTTACCCTGACCATAATTTCTTTAAGTTAGCGACACAGTCGCTTTATTTTTTTAGTTTCAGCTTTTGAAACTTCAACCAATTTTCGGCTTTTTCTAATTCTTTTCCCGGATTTTTTTGCTCGATAATGACTAAGACCGGTTGGTCTTCTTAAGACCTTGCCGGTTTTAGTAAATTTAAAACGTTTTAATATAGATTTCCGTGTCTTCATCTTACTTCGCTTAAGAAGAGGATTTATCCTCTTTGCTTTTTGAGATTATTGTTGTAAAACCTCTTGACTCTCTTTTCAATTCCCGCTCAATTTTTATTGGTAAAATCCCTTCTAAAATTCTAAGAAATTGGTTCATTTTCTCTCTGGCAAAATCAGGAAGGGCTTTTTGCCGACCCCTTAAGATTAGTTCTACTCTGACTTTATGCCCTTTTTTTAAAAATTTTTCTGCTAACTTTGCCCTGACTTCCAAGTCATGTTGAGAAATTCCAAACCCTAATCTTATCCCTTTTAACTCACCCGAACTTTTTGGAGCTAACTTTTCTTTCTTTTTTTCTTGATAAAGATACTTCCCGTAATCCATTATTTTACAGACAGGTGGCATTACCTTCTCGGTGACTTGAATTAAATCTAAATTACGCTCCCTAGCTATCTGGAGCGCTTTTCCAATTGGCAAAATTCCCAGCTGTTTTCCGGTCTTGTCAATCACCCTGACCTGAGGAGCCCTTATTCGGTTGTTGACTAATGGTCTTTTAAACAGATTTTCCTTTCTCTTTTTATTTGGGGAGGTGTTGTGGAGATGGGGACATCGAAGTCCCATCTGAGGAATTTTTCTAAAATAATTCTACAAGTTTGTTCTGTTTTAATTTTGGAATACTGGATCAAACAGACAAAACCTAGTACCACTATTTGTCTCTTTTTTTTCGACAAGTTCGCGAAACAACGAAACTTGTCTATCTCGATGAATATTACACCCAGCTTTACCTATCGAGAATCAGCAAAGAGGATGCTGCTTTAAGCATAAGCTAAAGCAGGTTTAGAAAATAAGTTGGCACTTATTTTTGTTTTTCTCAAAGTTTAATGAGATTTGAGAATACTCAACCTGCTTATTTTAGTTAATTCCTCATCGAACCCTGTCATCCCCGCATTTTTAATTCTCTTTTAATTTGTCTTTCTATTTCCCTTTTTTTAATTAATTCTCTTTTATCAGCTTTTTTCTTTCCTTTTGCTGTTCCGAACTCTAACTTTATTTTCCCATTTTTAGTATATAACCTAAGGGGTATTAAAGTCAAGCCTTTTTGCTTTGATTTACCAATTAAATATTTAATTTCTGATTTTTTAAGAAGAAGTTTTCGTGTTCTCGCTGGATTATAATCTTTTGGCGCATTTTTTGGCTGATAAGGAGGAATATTAAGCCCAATCCAAAAAACTTCCTCGTCTTTCAAAACCACATATGAACCTGCCAAACTCACTCCCCTTGTTTTTATTGATTTCACTTCCTGGCCAATCAAAGAAATTCCTGCCTCAAAATTTTCCAGGATTTCATAATTAAAATAAGCCTTTTTGTTTTTAGCTAAAATTTTCATACTTTAAGTTTAGCAGAAAATATGATAATCTGAAACTGATGGCAAGAGAAGAAATTAAAAAATTAATAGAAAAATCAACAAAATTACTCCAAAAAAAAGGAATTTTGCCAGAAATTGATATCCCTGAAATTCAGATAGAATATTCAGAACAAAAGCCCCACGGAGATTATGCCACAAACGCGGCGATGGTAATCGGGCGGGAAATAAATAAAAACCCATTGGAAACAGCAGAAAATCTCAAATCTCAAATCTTAGGTCTCAAATCTGATTTTTTTGACAAAGTTGAGGTAGTCAAACCAGGGTTTATTAATTTTTTTCTTTCAAAAGAATATTTACAACAGAGAATTGGAGAAATTTTAAAGAAGGGAGAGAGGTTTGGTGAGTTAAATATTGGCAAAGGAAAGAAAGTCCAGGTAGAATTTATTTCGGCAAATCCAACAGGTCCTCTAACTGTCGGCAATGCTCGAGGCGGTCCTTTTGGTGACGTTTTGGGAAACGTTCTGGAAAAAGTGGGATTTAAAGTAGAAAAAGCTTACTATATTAATGATTACGGGATGCAAATTTTAGCTCTGGGACATTCTATTTTGGAAGACAAAGAGGCAAAATACAAAGGTAAATATATTGATGAACTTGCCAAAAGAATCAAAGAAAAAGAGCCCCATAAGGCAGGTGAGAGAGCTGGCAAAATTATTATTGATGAGATGATTAAAAAAACAACCGACAGAATGGGGATTAATTATGACGAGTGGTTTTCAGAAAAAACCCTTCACGAGAGCGGCCAAGTAGACAAAGTTTTGAAGATTTTGGAGCAGAAAAATTTAATTTATCAAAAAGAAAAAGCAGTTTGGTTCAGAAGCTCCAAATATGACGACAAAAGAGACAGGGTAGTAGTCAAAGCGGATGGTGATAAAACTTATCTGGCAGGTGACCTTGCCTATCACCACTATAAATTTGAGAAGAAGAAATTTGACAAAGTAATAGATATTTGGGGAGCTGACCATGCCGGTGATGTAGCAGGTCTTCAGGCAGGAGTGGAAGCTTTAGGTTATAAAGGCAAACTTGATATTTTATTGCTTCAATTTGTAACTATACTTGAAAGAGGGAAAAAGCTGAAAATTTCAAAAAGACGGGGAACTCTTGTTACTATGGATGAATTACTCCGGGAGGTAGGAGTTGATGTTGCTAAATTCTTTTTTCTCCAAAAATCAGCTAATACTCATTTAAATTTCGACCTCACTCTAGCTAAAAAACAGTCAGAAAAAAATCCGGTTTATTATATTCAATATGCTCACGCCAGAATACATAGCATTCTTGTAAAATCCAAAATCCAAATGTCAAATATCAAATCAAATCCAAAACCCAAAATGCAAAATGCAAAATTTCAATTATTAAATCACGATAATGAGTTAAACTTAATTAAACAACTTATTAGACTCCCAGAAATTGTTGAGGATACGACAAAGGATTATCAGGTTCAGAGATTACCTCAGTATGCATTTGAACTTGCCCATCAATTTCACCAATTTTATAGAGATTGTCAAGTTTTATCAGATAACAAAGAATTAACTGAGGCAAGATTGGCTTTAATCTCAGCCACTAAAACTGTTTTAAAAAACGTTTTATATCTAATGGGCATTTCCGCTCCAGAAAAAATGTAATTATGCAAAATATTTATTTCATTTTGCGGCATGGCCAGACAATTTATCAGACAAAAAAGAAAGATTTTACTTATCCCTGGCCAGAAAACCCGGTCGTGAGATTAACAAAAAGGGGAGAAAATCAGATAAAGTCTATTGCGAAAAAACTTAAAAAAGAAAAAATCGACTTAATTTTTGCCTCAGATTTTTTTCGGACGCGCCAGACCGCCAAAATTGTGGCTAAAGAGCTCGGATTAAAAATAAATTTTGATAAAAGATTAAGAGATGTTAATGTAGGAATTTATCAGGGAAGATTAAGAGAAGAATTTTATCAAGATTTTCCAGGAGTTTCTCTATTAAGATTTATAAAAAGACCTCCGGGCGGAGAAAGCCGGCAAGACTGCCAAAAAAGAATGGTAAATTTTTTAAAAGAGATTGACAAAAAATACAAAAACAAAAAAATCTTAATTGTTAGTCATGGAGGCCCTTTATGGCTTTTGGAAGGAGCGGTAAAGAGCTTAAACAATGAACAACTTTTGGATCAAAAGCATATAGAAGTTGGCGAGCTGAGAAAACTATGTCCATAGATTTTCCTAAAATTGAGAAAAAAATCCTAAAATTCTGGCAAGAAAACAAGATTAAGGATTCAGAGAGAAGCTTAAGGGGTAATATGGTTATAGAAATTCCTGCTTCAATAACTTACGAGCAGAGTACTCGGATAAGAGAATATAAATGGAAGACTGAGAAAAAAATTAGTAGATATTTTTCTAAATCAAAGAGAATATTCTTGCGAATTAGCAGCATGGCTTTCGGGACAAAACCAAGTAAATTACCCTCTGGCAAGAGACAAGTTAAGCTATCTTTTTTAAAAAATTCAGGTTGGACGGTTAGACTTTTTAGAATCAAGAAAAAAAATTTAACGCTCCAATGTTATCCATATTCAAGTAATAACACTCATTCATATATTCAAATAGTTATAAATAAAAGCATCCCAAAAGTTTTATCAAGAGAACTTCAGTCACTGGCTTTAAATAAAAAGTGTGTTACAATTCCCGTAAAAGTAAAACTAGATATTAATGAATGGAAGGATACTAACCTAAGGACGGAAGACTTTTTATGCTACATTGAGGTTTATGCGAAGGAATTATTAAAGTTTGCTTTAAAGCAAGGTTTTAAAGTTAATTTTGTTCCTAAAGGAAGGGAATACGATCTCAGATTGATAGGCCCCAAGGGGACAGAATTTATCATTGCCATTTTTTCGCACAAGGCTAAATATAAAACAAGAAGTAAGCAGCACAGGATTCAAAAGACTCTAGTTGATATTGCTAAAATGCTTCCTACGCTTTTCAAAGATAAATTTTTAATACCTGTTATTATTTCTCAGCCATATGAATTTAAAAACTCTTGGTCTTTTACCACTAAAGATTATCTAGATTTTTACAAAAATCATTTTAATTTTAAATTTTTAGATACAAATTTTGGAGAAAAATGGCCAAAACAAATTTGCCAGGAATTAAAAAATTTAGATTCAAGAAATAAGAGAAAAAATGGAAAAATATGAACCTCGAAAATTAGAAGAGATGATTCTCAAATTCTGGGAAAAGAATAGAATTTTTAAGAAGAGTTTAGAGAAGACCAAAAAAGGTCCAAAATTTGTTTTTTTTGAAGGACCACCCTACGCTAATGGCTTGCCTGGTATCCATCATCTTTTGGCTCGGGCTTTCAAAGATATAATTTTGCGTTATAAAACTATGCAGGGTTTTTTTGTTGAGAGAAAGGCCGGTTGGGACACTCATGGTTTACCCACTGAGATAGCGGCTGAAGAGAAACTTAAAATTAAAACTAAAAAAGAAATCGAGCAACTTGGCATTGAGAAATTTATTGAAGAGTGTAAAAGAAATGTTTTTACCTATAAAAAAGAATGGGAAGAATTTACTAAAAGAATTGGTTTCTGGCTTGATTTAAAAAATGCTTATATTACCTGTAGTAATGATTATATTGAGAGCTTATGGTGGGCTTTAAAGAAAATTTGGAAGAAAGGATTATTATATCAAGATTACAAAGTTGTGCCTTATTGTCCGAGATGTGGGACGAGTCTGTCTAGCCACGAAGTAGCTCAAGGATACAAGAAAATTAAAGAACCAGCGTTATATGTAAAGTTGAAAGTTAAAAATTTAAAGTTCAAAAATACTTATTTATTAATTTGGACAACAACAATTTGGACTTTACCAGGGAATGTGGCAATTGCCGTAAATCCTGATTTTACTTATGTTAGGGCAAAAGTCGATGATGAATATTTGATTTTGGCAAAAGAACGAATGAAAGCTTGTGGGGTAGGGGATAAAATTGTTCAAGAGTTTAAAGGAAAAGAACTTCTTGGAATGGAGTATCAACCTTTGTTTCCTTCTGCAAGGCTTGATAAAAAAGCTTACCATATAATTCCTGGCGATTTTGTTTCATTAGGGGAGGGAACAGGTTTAGTCCATGTTGCCCCAGCTTTTGGAGAAGAAGATATGGCAGCAGCAAAGAAAAATGATTTACCAATTCTAATGACTGTTGATGAGAGTGGGTGTTTTAAAACAGAAGTTAAAAAATGGGCAGGGCTATTTGTTAAAGAAGCTGACCCTCCAATTATTGAAGATTTAAGAAAAAGAAACCTTTTTTTCAAAGAAGAATTATACGAACATGAATATCCTTTTTGTTGGCGTTGTGGTACCCCCTTACTTTATTACGCTAAAACTTCTTGGTTTATTAAAATGACTGCTCTTAAAAAAGAGCTGCTCAAAAACAATCAAGAAATAAACTGGGTCCCCAATTATTTGAAAGAAGGGAGATTCGGTGAATGGCTCAGAGAAATTAAAGATTGGAACTTATCGCGTGAGCGTTACTGGGGTACACCTCTCCCGATTTGGCAATGCCAAAACAGCAAAAATCAAAAATCTTGTAATAATATTGAAGTGATTGGATCAATTGAGGAATTAACAAAATTAAGCGGTAAAAAAATTACTGATTTACACAAACCCTTTATTGACAAAATTACTTTCAAGTGCAAAAAATGTGGTGGTCAAATGAGACGAGTTCCTGAAGTAATTGATTGTTGGTTTGATTCGGGAAGTATGCCTTTTGCCCAATGGCATTATCCTTTTGAGAACAAAGAAAGAATCGATAAGAGTTTGTCTTTCCCAGCAGATTTTATTTGTGAAGGATTAGACCAAACAAGAGGTTGGTTTTATACCCTATTGGCTGTTTCAACCCTTTTAAATTTTGGTACTCCTTATAAAAATGTTGTGGTTAATGGCATTGTTTTAGATGCCAAAGGCAAAAAAATGTCAAAGTCAAAAGGTAATATTGTTTGGCCCAAAGATGTAATTGACAGATTTGGAGTCGATGTTGCCAGATTCTATTTTTATACAATCAACCAAGTAGCTGATCCCAAAAGATTTGATTTTAAAGACGTTCAAACTATATATAGAAAGTTTTTTGATACCTTGCGAAATGTTTTAGTGTTCTTTTCCACTTATACTGACAAACAGTTTAAACCAAAAGAAAATTTTAAATCCCAAAATTTACTTGACAAGTGGATTCTCTCTCGCTTAGAAAATTTAAATCTTCGGGTAATTAAAAATCTGGATAATTATGATATTGTTTCGGCTGCGAGATTATTTGAAGATTTTGTTGAGGATTTATCTAATTGGTACATCCGTCGTTCCCGGAGAAGGTTCCAAAAACCAGAAGCGAAAAAAGAAAAAGATGAAGCCCGTCAGACCCTTTATTATCTGCTTTTGAATTTAAGTAAGCTTTTAGCTCCTTTTACACCCTTTATTGCTGAAGAAATTTACCAAAAATTAAGCGGCCTCAAAGAATCAGTCCATCTGGCTGATTATCCTAAGCCAAACAAAAGATTAATTAACAAAGACTTAGAAGAAAAAATGGAGCAGGGTCGAGAAGTAGTCGCTTTCGCGTTGGCTGAAAGAGTAAAGGCCGGGATTAAAGTACGTCAACCTCTCGCTTTGCTCAAAATCAAAAATCAAAAATCAAAAATCAAAAATAATAAAGAACTATTACAGCTAATTAAAGAAGAAGTTAATGTTAAAGAAATAGTTTTTGACCCGAAGATTAAAGAGGAAATAGAGTTGGATATAAAAATTACCAAAGAGTTAAGAGAGGAAGGGCAGGTTCGAGAATTTATCCGACAAGTTCAGCAACTGCGGAAAAAAGCTAAACTTACTCCCAAAGACAAAATTATTATTTATTGTGAGTGCCAAGAGAAATTGAAGAAAGTTTTAGAAAAAAATAAAAAAGACATTTTAGAAGAGACCAAAGCCAGAGATTTTCTTTTTGGTAAAAAATTAAAGAAAATCTTTGACATTGAAAAAAATTTAAAGGTCGGTCAAACAAAATTATGGTTAGCAATTGAAAAAATTTAAAAATATGGCAATTTTTGATATTAAAAAAATTTTTGGTGGGGGAGGAATAAAAAGAAGACCAGAAAAAACCTCAACTCCATCACCAAAAAAAGAAGAGAAAGATAGTTCAATGTTCGGAGGAAAGTCTTATATGAATCGGGGGAATTTTATGCATCAATTAGGAAATCCCGAGCTTTATAGAAGAACCAGTTTGGCAAAAAAAGACACGACTAGGATAGGGGAAAAGCTTTTCGGCCACGGCAGTTCTGTAAAGAAAAAAGACGTGGAGGAAGCAGAAAAACAATTAAATTTGGGGAAATGGGGGAAATTTAAAGATTTATCCTATGAAGATAAAGGGAAAGCAAAAAGGTTGACAAAGGGAATTCTGGGGAAATGATTTAAGATGTTCACTCATTACAGAACTCAGGGGATAATTATAAAAAAAGAGGATAGGGGTGAGGCCGATCAGCTTTTTACAATTTATACTAAGGATTTCGGGAAATTAGAGATTTTGGGAAGAGCTATCAGGAAAATCAAATCAAAATTAAGAGCAGGAGCCGAACTTTTTTATTTTTCAGAGATTGAATTTATTCAAGGGAAAGCCTACAAAACCCTAACCGATGCCATTTTAATTGAGAAATTTAAAAATATCAGAAAAGACTTAGAGAGATTGGTTATTGCCTATCAGATTTCAGAAGTTTTGGATAATTTAGTCAAAGGACAAGAACCTGACAAAGATATTTGGAATTTATTAAATGAAGCTTTTATAAAATTAAACAACTTACAACTTACAACTTACAACTTACAACTAATTTATTGCTATTTCCTCTGGAACCTCTTTTCTCTTTTAGGGTTTAAACCTGAACTTTCTACTTGCCCAATTTGCAGAGAGAAACTTTTGCCAGAAACTTTTTATTTTGTGCCAAAGGAAGGAGGGGTAGTATGCTGGAGATGTTTGAAAAAACTCAGCCCAGAAGAAAAAGAAAGAGTAAAAGAAATAAGCGTAGTTACGGTTAAAATTTTAAGAATTTTTCTTTCAAATAATTGGGAAATATTGCCCAGACTTAAAATAATAAAAGAAGAGAGAAAAAATCTAAAAGAAATATCAGAACTTTATCTTACTTTTTTAAAAGAAGGCTGAAGTATGCTAAAATAGACTAAGGCGAAGAGGGCTTCGCCCTCTTCTTCACCTTTGCTTCCATAAATGGAAGCTCGGTACATGAAGGGGAAATTAATAAAAGTTATTATCATTTTAACGATTATCTTAGGGGTAGCCGGTTTTTGGTATTATCAAAGAAATATTTATTCCAAAGAGATTTTGAGAGTGGAAATTTTGGGACCAGAAGAAGTAGAAATGGCTCAAGAAATTGAATATATAGTGAAATATAAAAATAATGGCAATATCAGGTTAGAAGAGCCAAAACTTATTTTTGAATATCCTAAAAATTCAATAGTTGTCGAAGAAGAAATCCGGTCTGAAAATCAGGAAGCCCTGCCTCAAGAAGAAGTATCTCCAAGACAAGAAAAAGAACTCGAGGATATCTACCCTGGCCAAGAGAGAACCTTCCATTTTAAAGCCAGATTATTAGGTAGAGAAAATGAAGCTAAGATTGCCAAGGCTTGGTTAAGTTATAAACCAAAAAATCTAAAAACTCGCTATGAGTCAGCCACCACTTTCACTACTTTAATTAAAAGTGTTCCTCTTACTTTTGAATTTGATTTTCCTTCGAAAGTTGAACCTGGCAGAAAAACTCTCTTTAGGTTAAATTATTTTTCAAATATAGATTATCCTATTTCTAATTTAAGAGTAAGGATTGAATATCCTGCTGGCTTTGAGTTTTTTGAGAGTCAGCCAAAGTCCTTAGGAAAAACAGAATGGGAGATTCCACTTTTAAATAAGGCTGGGGGAGGAAGAATTGAAGTTTCCGGCATTCTAAGGGGAGAGGTTCAAGAGTCAAAAATCTTTCGGGCAAATTTAGGCATCTGGCAGGAAGGAGAATTTGTTTTATTAAAAGAGACAACTAAGGGGATAGAAATTACCAGACCTTCGATTTTTCTCTCCTATCAAATTAATAATTCTCCTCAATATTCAGCTTGCCCCGGGGATTATCTGTATTACGAAGTCTTCTTTAAAAATACCGGAGAGGAAGGTTTGGAAAATTTATTTTTGGTAGTTCAGTTAGAAGGAGGAGTTTTAGATTTTGACACTCTTCAAGCTGGAGCCGGCCAATTTCAAAAAGGTTCAAACTCAATTATCTGGGACCATATTACAGTTCCCCAATTACGTCTTCTATCCAGTATGGAAGAAGGAAAAGTTGGATTTTGGGTAAGAGTGAAAGACGATTTCTCTCTCAAAAATCCTCAAATCAAAACTAAAATTAGCTTGAGTGAGGCTAAAGAAGAATTTATTACTAAAATTAACACAAAGCTGGCTATTTCTCAGAGAGGTTATTTTGACAAGGGAGCTTTTAAAAATTATGGGCCCCTTCCTCCCCGGGTTGGCTCTACAACAACTTATACTATCTTTTGGCAGGCTAAAAATTTTTACAACGATGTTAAAAATCTAAAAGTTAAAGCTAATTTACCTCTTCAGGTGAGATTAACTGGCGAAATTTCTTCAAAAGAAGCTAAGTTTTCTTTTGACTCTGTGAGCCGGGAAATTGTCTGGGAAATTGGTGAGTTAACAGCAGGAAAAGGAATTTCGGGCCCCGAGCCTGAGATTTCCTTTCAAGTTGCTTTAACTCCTGATTCGGCCCAGAGAAGAGAGATTCCTGAACTTATTTCTCAGGTTAGAATAATCGGAGAAGATGTCTGGACAGGAGAAAAGGTGGAAGCTACAGCCGATCCGGTTAATGCCTCTTTGCCAGATGACCCGACTATTAGCGAGGAAATGGGCAAGATTCAATAAAAAACATGACTGATTTAATGTCAAAAATTATATCTTTGTGTAAAAGGCGGGGATTTGTTTTTCAATCCTCGGAAATTTACGGTGGAGTGGAAGCATTGTGGGATTACGGGCCCTTAGGATCTCTTTTAAAAAATAATATCAGAGAAGAATGGCTAAAGAGATTTGTTCAAAAAAGAGATGATGTAGTTTTGATTGATGGAACGGTTTTGATGCACCCCAATGTTTGGAATGCCTCGGGACATTTGGAACATTTCACCGATTCCTTAATTGAATGCAAAAATTGTCATTCGCGTTTTCGGGCCGACCATATGGCAGATGGCAGGTTTATTGGGGAGGGAAAAGCTAAAACTAAAAATCAATGTCCTAATTGTGGTGGAAAAGAATTTACTCCACCTCGTCTTTTCAATTTGTTGTTTAAAACTTTCCTGGGCCCGGTAGAAGATAAAGCCCATCAAACTTATTTAAGACCAGAAACCGCCCAGTCAATGTTTACCGATTTTAAACTTGTTCAAGAATCGATGCGTTTAAAAATTCCTTTTGGAATTGCTCAAATTGGCCGTTCTTTTCGAAACGAGATAACTACCGGTAATTTTACGTTTCGAACTCGAGAATTTAATATTGCCGAGATTGAGTATTTTGTTAAACCAGGAGAAGATGAAAAATGGTTTAATTTTTGGGTAGTAGAGTGGGAAAAGTTCTTTCTGGATTTAGGCCTGAAAAAAGAAAACTTAAGAAGACATGAACATCCAAAGGAAGCCCTATCCCATTACTCAAAAAGAACAATTGATATTGAATATAAATTTCCTTTTGGTTGGTCAGAATTAGCTGGTATCGCCAATCGAACTGATTTTGACCTATCACAACATTCTAAATTTTCAGGCCGCGATTTAAGTTATTTAGATGAGGATTCTGGTAAAAGATATATTCCTTATGTGGTTGAGCCAACAGTAGGACTGGAAAGGATAGTTTTAGCTCTTATTTGCGATGCCTATCAAGAAATAAAAGGAGGAAGAACAAAAACAACAAAAGCAACGAAAGAAACTGAAATTTTGCTGAAACTTGATAAAAAGATTGCTCCAATGAAAGTTGCTGTTTTGCCTTTAGTGAGAAATAAACCAGAAATAGTGAAAAAAGCTAAAGAAGTTTATCAATTGTTAAAACCTCATTTTGTTTGTCAGTATGACGAGTTAGGTTCAATCGGCCGTCGTTATCGTCGCGGTGATGAAATTGCTGTTGTTGTGTCGGTTACGGTAGATTTCCAAACATTAAAGGATGATACTTTAACTATTCGCAATCGCGACACAATGAAGCAAGAAAGAGTAAAAATTAAAGATTTAATAAATATTCTAAAAGAGAAATTAAATGCATAGAAAAACGACTCTTAAAAACGGCTTGAGAATTATTACTATTCCCTTGCAAAATACCCAGGCAATAACTGTTTTGATATTAGTAGCTACTGGTTCGAAATATGAAAAAAAAGAGATAAATGGTATTTCTCATTTTTTAGAGCATATGGCTTTTCGGGGAACAAAAAAACGCCCCCGGACTTTAGATATTGCCAAAGAATTAGATAGGGTAGGCGGAATTTATAATGCCTTTACCGGTAAAGAATTTATGGGATTTTGGGTAAAGGTTGATTCAAAGCATTTTGACTTAGCAGCCGATGTTTTATCTGATATGATTTTTAATTCTCTTTTTAAAGAAAAAGAGATTGGAAAGGAAAGAAAGGCGATTATAGAAGAAATTAATATGTATTTAGATACTCCCCAGAGTTATGTTTTGGAACTTTGGGAAAAACTTTTATACGGAGAGCAACCTGCTGGTTGGATGATTGCCGGGGAAAAGGAAACGGTAAAAAGAATTTCCAGAAGAGATATCTTAGATTATTTTAGAAAACAATTTAGCGCAGAAAATATAGTTGTTTCCTTGGCTGGAAATTTTGAAACTAAAGAAGCCTTTTCTAAAATAAAAAATTTTTTTGAAAAATTCAGAAAGACCAAATCTTTACTCAAAAAACCGGTAATTGAAAGACAAAAATCTCCTCAGATTTTACTTCGGACAAAAGAAACCGACCAGACCCATTTAACCTTAGGGGTCAGAGCTTATAACATTTTTAAACCAGAAAGATACCCCCTCGCTGTCTTGGCAAATCTTTTGGGAGGAGTTATGAGCTCCAGGCTTTTTACTGAAATTAGGGAAAAGAGAGGGATGGCTTATTATATTAAGACTATTTCTGAAAATTATACTGATACAGGATATCTTGTTACTCATGCTGGAATTGGCAATAAAAGGACAGAGGAGGCAATAAAAATCATTTTGAAAGAGTATAAAAATTTAAAAGAGAAAAAAGTTCCAAGAGAAGAACTTCAGAAAGCCAAAGATAATATTAAGGGTCATCTTTATCTGGGATTGGAAACTTCTGATGCCTGGGCGAGTTATCTCGGGACTCAGGAAATTTTAAAAAGGAAAATTTCAACTCCCGCTCAAGAGTGCAAAATGATTGATAAAGTTAGTCAAGATGATATTCTAAAAGTAGCCAGAGATATTTTTCAACCAAGAAAATTAAATTTAGCTCTCATTGGCCCATTTAAGGATAAAAATAAGTTCCAAAAATTATTAAAGATATGAACAATGAAAAAATTCTTGATATTTCCTGGGGGACAATTTTGAAAATTTCTGTTGCTATTCTCTCTTTTTATGTTCTCTACCAAATTAGAGATATTTTGGTCTGGTTTATTTTTGCCTTAATAATTTCCCTTTTATTTAATCCAGTCATTAATTTTTTAAGGAAATTAAAAATCCCCCGTGTCTTGGCAGTTATTTTTGTCTATGTTGGAGTTTTTGGATTCTTGATCCTTTTGATTTATTTGATTGTTCCCATATTTGTTTCTGAAATTCAACAATTTTCAAAAATTCTCCCCCAATATTTTGAAAAGATTTCCCCTCCTTTAAAAGGAATGGGCATTCAGGCATTTGAAAATATTGAAACTTTTGTTAATACTCTGGGAGGGGCATTAGATAGAATAGCTGCCAACATTTTTAATGTCTTATTAATAGTCTTTGGAGGAATTTTCAAAACAATTTTTATCTTAGCTATTGCTATCTTCCTCTCTTTGGATGAAAAGGTAATTGAAAAGAGTTTAAGTCTTCTTTTCCCCAAAAAATATGAGGACTATGCTTTGTCTCTCTGGAGAAGATGTCAAAAGAAAGTTAGTGGTTGGTTTCTGACAAGAATATTAACCTGTTTATTTGTTGGAGTAGCAACTTTCGTTGCTTTATTACTCTTTAAGGTAGATTATCCTGCTTCCTTGGGATTGTTTGCTGGAGCCCTTAATTTTATTCCTTATCTGGGACCGATTATTACAGCAGTTCTCCTTTTTGTAATTATCTCTTTAGAAAATGTATATAAAGCAATTTTTGTTTTTATTGTTTTTATCTTAATTCAGCAAATTGATGCCAATATTTTGACGCCAGTTTTAACAAAAAAATTTATTGGTCTTTCCCCGGTTTTAGTTTTAATGTCTTTGGCAATTGGGGGAACTCTCTGGGGACTTTTAGGAGCAATTTTAGCTGTTCCTTTAGCTGGGATTCTATTTGAATTCTTAAAAGATTTTCTGAAAAAAAAGAAAGAGGAAGAAGCAGTTCTTTTATGAGCACTCTCTATATTATAGGTACTCCAATTGGGAACCTCGAAGATTTAACATTTAGAGCCCTCCAAATTTTAAAGGGGGCTGATTTAATTTTGTGTGAAGATACAAGAGTCACCAAAAAATTATTGAATCATTACCAAATAAAAACTCCAACTCTAAGTTACCATCAGCATTCCAAACTAAAAAAAGTTGAATACATCATTCAACTTTTAAAAGAAGGTAAAAATTTGGCCTTGGTTTCTGATGCCGGTACCCCGGGAATTTCCGACCCCGGGAATAGACTGATTAGCGCGATTATTACGAGTCCGGGGCTCGTAGTAGAAATTGTTCCTGTTCCTGGGTCTTCGGCAGTAACGGCGGCAGCTTCTATTTCTGGTATTGCTATGGATAAATTTATTTTTATGGGTTTCCCGCCAACGAAAAGAAAGAGGAAAAATTTTTTTGAAGAAATTATAGAATCTAAATACCCAGTAATTTTCTACGAATCCCCTCACCGAATTCTTAAATCGCTTCGCGATTTATACAGATTTACACAGAAGGGAGAACAGATTAGCGCCGATAGAAAAATAGTTGTTTGTCGCGAATTAACTAAAAAATTTGAAACAATTTATCGGGGGAAAATTGAAAAGGTAATAAAAGAAATTAAAAAAAATGAGATAAAAGGTGAATTTGTGGTTATCGTAGCAGGAAAATAGCTATTAAAACTATTACAACTTGGCTAAAAATTCCCCAAAAAGGGGAGATTTTTTTGTTTTTTGGATAGTGAAATTTTTGATGAAAATCCTCAAAGATTTTTAATGATTTCAATGATTTATTAAGGAGGATTAAATTAATAACCATAGGTCCATCTGATAAAATGGCAAAAAATCCGCCAACAAGGGCCAGTGGCCAATTTTTTGAAAAGATAAAAATGAGCAATAGTCCAAAGGAAGTATCCAGAGCCACTTTTAAGAAATCACCAAATGAATTTCTCCATCGTCTTTCTTTAATATTTTCAAAAGAATATTCCCAATGCGGTATAAAATCCAGAAGATAATGGCTTAAAAAAGCGAGGAAAAATGCCAAAGGTAAAAATTTAATTTTCGAAACTATGGCAGCACCGACAAGAAGATGAGGAGTTGCAATCATGGAATTTTAATTAAAATATGATAAGATTAATTATTAAGTTAATTTATATTTAATTATATTCTAATGTCGACAAAAAACAAAAAATTTTTTATTTCTACTAGTATTCCTTATACTAATGCGTCACCCCATATTGGTTTTGCCTTAGAGATAATTCAAGCAGATGTTTTGGCTCGTTATCATCATTCATTGGGCGAAGACACCTTTTTCTTAACGGGTACGGACGAGCACGGATTAAAAACTAAAAGGGCAGCAGAGAAGGCTAATAAAACGCCGAAAGAGTTTGCTGATGAGATATCAGAAAAGTTTAGAGAATTAAAAACAGTTTTAAATCTTTCTAATAATGATTTTATTAGAACCACCGATAAAAAGAGACATTGGCCAGCAGTAAAGAAGGTTTGGTTAAAATTAAAAGAAAATGGGGAGATTTATAAAAAGAACTATAGAGGTTTTTATTGTGCCGATTGCGAAGCTTTTGTTACTAAAAAAGATTTAGTTGATGAAAAATGTCCTATTCATCAAAAGAAAGTAGAGTTAATTGAGGAAGAAAATTATTTTTTCAGCCTTTCAAAATATTCTCAAAAGATAAAAGAAATAATTGAAAAGGATAAAATAAGGATTATTCCGGAATCAAGAAAAAATGAAATATTGGCTATTATCAGACAAGGATTGGAAGATATTAGTTTTTCAAGAGAGAAAGAAAAATATTGGGGAATTCCGGTTCCTAATGACCCTACTCAATTTTTATACATATGGCCAGACGCTCTCACTAACTATATTTCAGCTATTGGTTATTCAGAAAATAGTGAAAGATTCAAAAGATACTGGCCTGCCGATGTCCATTGTATCGGTAAAGATATTGTAAGATTTCATGCCTTGATTTGGCCGGCAATACTTTTATCCCTTAATTTAAAATTTCCAAAAACTATATTTGTTCACGGATTTATTACAGTTAATGGCCGAAAAATGTCAAAATCTTTGGGAAATGTTGTTAATCCTTTTGAACTAGTAAAAAAATATGGAACCGATGCTGTAAGATATTTTCTTTTAAGGGAAATTCCGCCGACTGAAGATGGCGACTTTACCTATGAGAAATTTGAAGCAAGGTATAATGCTGATCTATCCAAAGGACTTGGGAATTTGGTAGCTAGAGTTTTGACAATGGTAGAGAAGATAAATTCAAATAACAAAATCCAAACGTCAAATCAAATCCAAAATCCAAATATCAAAAAAGAAATTGACAAAACGCGGGGAAATTATAAAAAATCTTTAGAGAAATTTAAATTTAATGAAGCCTTAATTTCCATTTGGGGATTAATTAGTTTTTGCGATAGATATATTGAAAAAGAAAAACCTTGGGAAGAAAAAGAAAATCAAAAAATAGTTATTGGTAATTTGCTATTTACTGTTAGTAACATCGCTGAGATGTTAAGGCCCTTTTTACCAGAAACCTCAGAAAAAATTCTTGAACAATTAAAAATTAAAAAAAGTAAGCCTTTGTTCCCAAGAATTTAATTTCAGTTTTGAAGAAATAGCTAAAATTACTACTGAAAATGCTAAAAAATTATTTAAAATTTAAGTATGGTCAATTATAATCCCCAGAAAATAGAAAAAAGATGGCAAAGAGTTTGGGATAAAATAGGAATTTTTGAAGCGAAAGATTTTTCCAAAAAGGCAAAGGCCTATATTTTGGTTGAGTTTCCTTATCCATCTGGCGAAGGGCTTCATGTTGGGCATTGCCGACCTTATATTGCTTTGGATATAGTTAGCCGCAAGAGAAGAATGGAGGGTTTTAATGTTTTGTTTTCTATGGGCTGGGATGCTTTTGGATTGCCAACCGAAAACTATGCTATTAAAACCGGGATTCGTCCAAGAGCTGCTACCCGAAAAAACATCTCTATTTTTAAGAAGCAACAAAAAAGTATAGGTCTGTCTTTTGATTGGAGCCGGGAAATTAATACTACTGATCCGGCCTATTATAAATGGACTCAATGGATATTTACACAGCTTTTTAAAAAAGGATTAGCTTATAAAAGCAAAATGCCAATTAACTGGTGTCCGGCTTGTAAAATTGGTTTGGCTAATGAGGAAGTGGTTGATGGAAAATGCGAAAGGTGTGGAACAAAAGTTGTGAAAAAAGAAAAAGAACAGTGGATGCTTAAAATAACCAGGTATGCTGAAAGACTAATTCAGGATTTAGACAAAGTTGATTACCCGGAGAAAGTTAAGATTCTCCAGAAAGATTGGATAGGAAAGTCAGAAGGATGGGAGATAACTTTCAAGATTAAAGATTCAAGTTCAAAGATTCAAGTGTTTACTACTCGGGCAGATACTTTATTTGGTGCTACTTACTTGGTGGTGGCGCCTGAGCACCCAATTATTGAAAATTTTAAAGACCGGATTACAAATTATAAATATGTTAAAAATTATATTGAGCAATCTAAAAAGAAAACTGAAAGAGAGAGAATTTCAGAAATTAAAGAAAAAACTGGAATAGAAGTTAAAGGAATAAAGGCAGTAAATCCGGTAAATCAGAGACAAATTCCCATTTTTTTAGCAGATTATGTTTTGATGCACTATGGTACCGGGGCAATTATGGCTGTTCCAGCTCACGACCAAAGAGATTTTGATTTCGCCAGACAATATAATTTACCAATGATTGAGGTGATTAAACCTTTTAAAGAAAAGAAAGAATTACCAAAAACAGCTGGATTAGTGGTTTCCAACGGCAGGTTCAAAAAAGCTTATGAAGATGAGGGATATTTAATTAATTCCGGAAGATTTGATGGTATAGGTTCAGAAATTGCCAAAGAAAGAATTGCTGAGTGGCTAGAAAGAAAAGATTTAGCAAAAAAAACTGTTCATTATAAATTGAGAGATTGGATTTTTTCTCGCCAACGTTATTGGGGAGAGCCAATTCCAATGATAAAGTGTGAGAGATGTGGTTGGTTGCCGGTGGCAGAAAAAGATTTACCGGTTAAACTTCCTCGGGTTAAAAAATATCAACCGACTGAGACTGGCGAATCCCCATTGGCAGCAGTTGAAAATTGGCTAAATGTTAAATGCCCTAAATGCGGCGGTCCCGCAAAAAGAGAGACCGATGTTATGCCAAACTGGGCTGGTTCTAATTGGTATTATCTTCGCTATTGTGATCCCAAAAACGATAAAAAATTAGCCAATCCAAAATTACTTAAATATTGGATGTCAGTAGACTGGTATAATGGAGGCATGGAGCATACTACTTTGCATCTTTTGTATTCTCGTTTTATCTATAAATTTTTATGGGACATAGGGGTTGTACCAAAAGTTATTGGCTCCGAACCCTATAAGAAACGAACTTCTCACGGAATGATTCTTGGCGAAGGAGGAATTAAAATGTCCAAGTCTCGGGGCAACGTAATTAACCCTGAACAAATTATAAAGCAATACGGCGCTGATATTTTGAGAATTTACGAGATGTTTATAGGGCCCTTTGCTGAAACTATCGCTTGGGATACCAGAGGAGTAAAGGGATCAAAGAGGTTTTTAGATAAAGCTTGGAAATTAGCTAATCAAATTCCCTATTCTCAAAAATCTAAAAGCTCTTTTGCTTTAAGAAAATTACTTCATCAGACTATTAAAAAAGTTTCAGAAGATATTGAGAATTTAAAGTTCAACACAGCTATTAGTTCGCTGATGGAGTTTTCTAATAGTTGGCAAAAAGAGAAGGGAGGATTAGAAAAAGGAGATTTTAAAAATTTCCTAAAGATTTTTTCTCCTTTTGCTCCTCATATGGCAGAAGAGCTTTGGCGAAAATTAAAAGATAAAAAAGAGCTTAAAGATTATAAGAAAAGAGATTCAATTTTCTCTCAGCCCTGGCCGAGATATGACCCGAAATTAATTGAAGAGGAGAAAATAACTTTAGTTATTCAAGTCAATGGCAAAATTCGTGATAAAATAGAAGTTGAAGCAGATATAAAAGAAGAAAAAGCAAAAGAATTGGCTTTTTCTCAAGAAAAAATCAAAAAATGGCTCAAAGGAAAAGAGATTAAAAAAGTTATTTTTGTTCCGGGGAAACTTATTAATATTGTAGTTTAAATATATGGAAGAAGTTCTCCTGCTGGGTAAACCTGGCAAAAAAATTATTCTTTTGGGCAATGAAGCAATTGTTCGAGGAGCTTTGGAAGTAGGGATTCAATTTGTTTCTACTTATCCCGGGACCCCGGCTTCGGAAATTGGAAATACCTTTTTTAAACTTTCTCAAGCAGGAAAATATAAAGGTTATTTTGAGTTTTCTACCAATGAAAAAGTAGCTTTGGAAGCAGGAGTTGGAGCTTCTTTTTCTGGCTTGAAAACCTTGGTGGCAATGAAAAATTTTGGGACAAATGTCTGTTCAGATTCTTTACTTCCTTTTTTATATACTGGCACAAAGGGTCCAACTGTAATTATTGTTGCCGATGACCCTTCTTGTCATAGTTCAGCTCAATCTGAAGAAAATAGCCGAGCTTTTGCTTTCTTAGCCCATATTCCTGTTTTAGAACCTTCAGATCCTCAGGAATGTAAAGATTTTACAAATTTAGCTTTTCAAATTTCAGAAAAATTTAAAATTCCAGTAATGATAAGGACTACAACCAGAGTTGCTCACCAGCGAATGCCAGTCAAACTAGGAAAAATTACGAGACCCGGCAACGTAACGGGAGAGTTTATTAAAGAGCCAAAGAGATTTGTTACCATGCCCCCGAGAGTTTTAGAGATGAAAAAAGAACTTTTAGAAAAAATAGAAAAAGTCAAGCAATTTTCTGAAAAAAACCGAATAAATGAGATAAGTCTGTCGGTATCTGATACCGACAGACAGAAAATAGGGATAATTAGTTCAGGGGTTGCCCATTTATATGTAATAGAGGCACTAAAAGAGCTTAGTTTGAAAATACCGGTTTTGAAGCTGGGATTTTTTTATCCTTTACCAAAAGAGAAAATAAAGAATTTTATTAAAAATTTGAAAAAAGTTCTGATTGTTGAAGAATTAGAGCCATATTTAGAAAGAGAAATAGAAAGATTAGCAAAAACTGCTAATCCAAAACTTCAAATTTTTGGAAAAAGTCTGATTCCCGAAGTTGGCGAACTAAAACCCGAAATTGTTACCTCAGCCATCGCTAAATTTGCTAATTGTAAATTGAAAATTGAAAATTCATTGAAAATTGAAAATTGGAAATTGAAAATTCCCAAAAGGTTCCCTCAACTTTGTCCTGGCTGTCCCTATTGGTTAGTTTTTGGGGCAGTTAAAAAGGCCGTTGACCCCAAAAAGGTAATTTTTGGTGGAGACATTGGCTGTTATATGTTAGCTGGGATGCCTCCTCATTTTATCCAAGATTATCTTTCCTGTATGGGTTCATCAATAGGGATTGCTCACGGGATAAAAAAAGCGAGCGGTCAAAAATTAATTACTTTTATTGGCGACTCAACTTTTTTTCACGCCGGTATCCCAGCTTTGATTAATACAGTTTTTAACAAATCCAATCCTTTAATTATCGTAATGGATAATCGAACTACGGCTATGACCGGGCATCAGCCCCATCCGGGGGCGCCAGCTGTACCAGACGGAATAAAGATTGAAAATATTGTTAAATCCTGCGGTGTAAAGAATTTAAAAGTAATTGACCCCATCAATCAAAAAGAGTTTATTAATACAGTTAAAAAATTTTTAAATAAAAAAGAGGTTTCAGTAATTATAGCTCGTCGTCCATGCATCCAGATAAAAAAATGAACAAGAAAACAAACCAATTTAATATGTTAATTGTAGGAACAGGGGGGCAGGGTCAAATTACTCTTTTACAGGTTTTGGCCGAGGCTGCTTTGATTGAAAAATTTGATTTCAAAAGTTCTGAACTCCATGGACTTTCTCAAAGAGGAGGGTCGGTTGAAGTTCATATCAGGTTCGGTAAAAAAATTTACTCACCAATGGTTTCAGCCGGAAAAGCTGATTTAATCTTAGGATTAGAAATGCAAGAAACTTTAAGGGCTTATTCCTTTGCCAATTCGGGAACCACCTTTTTACTTAACAAAAAGATTATTTCTATTTCTTTAGCAAAATCTTTATCTGAAAAAGAGATTTTAAAGCGCCTAAAAAAGATTAGCAAAAATATTATTTTAGTTCCGGCAGAGGAAATCTGCCAGAAAAAACTGGGAGCTAAAGTAGTCGCTGGAATTTATCTAATCAGCTTAGCCTCCTTTAAAAATTTAATTCCGATTAAAGTAAATTCAATTTTAAAAGCAATTAATAAAATTATTCCGGGAAAATATCTGGAATTAAATAAAAAAGCTTTTAAGCTCGCTAAAACTTATTAATTAACCCTTCTTTACTGTGATAAAAAGCTTACAGGCAATAATTTTAGCCGCTGGAAAAGGCAAGAGATTTCAACCTCTTACCGAAACCCGACCAAAACCTCTTTTAAAAGTTTTAAATAAAACTATTTTAGAACATAATTTGGACCAATTAAATGGTTTAGTAAGAGAGGTAGTTTTAGTCATTGGTTATCAAGGCGAGAAAATAAGAAACCTTATTGGAGAGCGCTACAAAAACCTAAAAATAAGATATGTTTTTCAGAAAGAACAATTAGGAACGGGTAATGCGGCAAAAAAGACTCTTTCTTTACTTGGAGATAAATTTTTACTTTTAAACGGCGATGATTTATATAATAGAGAGGATATTAAAAAATGCTTAAAAAAATATCCTTGTATTTTGTTAGCTCGGGTAAAAAATCCTTCTAATTTCGGGATTGTTTCTTGTAAGGGAAGATTTGTTAAAGGTATAGTTGAAAAACCAAAAACGCCTACAGATAACTTAGTAAATGCCGGGCTTTATTTTTTACCAAAACTAATTTTTAATTTCAAGATTAAAAAATCGTTGAGAGGTGAGTATGAATTCACTGATTATTTAAGGGAATTTATAAAAAAAGAAAAATTATTTTTTGTTAAGGCAAAAAAATGGCACCCTCTTTCTTATCCCTGGGATTTATTTGAAGTTAATGAGCTTTTAATAAAGAGAGAAAAAGGAATTAGGGAAGGTAAAATTGAGAAAGAAACCCAACTAAAAGGAAAAGTAATAATTAAAAAAGGAACTTTAATTAAAAGCGGGAGTTATCTTGAAGGCCCGATCTATATTGGTAAGAGCTGTCAGGTCGGACCAAATTGTCATATAAGAGGGCCTGTTAGCATCGGTTCAAATTGCCGAATTGGCCAGGCAGTAGAAATAAAAAATTCAATCATAGGAGATAATGTTGAAATTTCTCATTTAAGTTATATCGGCGATTCAATAATTGGAGAAGATTGTAACCTTGGGACAGGAACAATTATTGCCAATCTGCGATTCGACAAAAAAACAATTAAATTAATGACTAATGGGAAATTGGTTGATACTAAAAGAAAGAAATTCGGCTCCGTCTTAGGAGATAATGTTAAAACCGGAATAAACGTTTCTATAATGCCAGGAGCATTAATTGGCTCTAATTGCTTAATTTATCCTAATTCTTTAGTAAAAAGAAATATTAAAAAATGAAAGAAGAGAAGCAGTTAAATTATGTAATTGGAGTTGATGGGGGAGGGTCAAAAACCTTAGCTGTCCTAGCTGATTTAGAAGGGAAGATTTTGGCTAAGGCAAAGTCAGGCCCCTCTAGTTTTATTAAAGTAGGGATTAAAGAAACTGTATTGAATATTACTGAAGCGATTGAAAAAATCCTAAAAAAGCAGAAAAAGGGTAAAATCCTTTCAACTTTTATTGCTTTGGCTGCCATAGAAGAAAACAAAGAAATGGGTAAGAGAATAAAAAGGATACTTTCTCGACAATCGAAGGTTTCTGAAATTTTTAAAGGCAAAGTAGTAGTTGGGAGTGATCAGGTTGCTGCATTTAGGTCGGGCACAGATAAAAAAGAAGGAGGGATTTTAATTTCTGGTGCTGGGTGTTCTGCCCACGGATGGCGGGGGAATAAAGAATTTAAAACCAACGGCTGGGGCTATCTCAACGATGAAGGTTCGGGTTTTTGGATTGGCCAGGAAGGATTTAGAGCAGTTAATAAAGACTTAGATGGACGGGGCCCAAAAACATTAATTACTAAATTAATTTTCCGGAAACTGAAAATAAAGAATATAGAAGACTTAAAGAAAAAAGTTTATACCCCAGATTTAATTAAAACTATTCTTTCATTCTCAATTTTAGTTGCAAAAGTATCTAAAAGGAATGACAAGGTTGCAAAAAATATATTAATCAAAGCTGGGAATGAATTAGCCTTAGCGGCAAATACAGTAATTAAAAAACTTAATTTTCAAAAGGAAAAGTTTCCTTTTATTTTAGCTGGTGGTATGTTTAAATCAAAAATTGTTTTAGATACTGTAAAAAAAGAAATCAAAAAAGTAGCTCCAAAGGTTCAATTTATTCAACCAAAAGTAGAGTCAGTAATTGGGGCAGTAAAATTAGCCATTGAAAAATTGAGATATGGAGATATTAAAAGTTGATCAAAAAAATTTTAAAAAAATAATAAACAAAGTTACAAAATCGATAAAAAAAGGTGAAGTAATAGTTTGTCCTACTGATACGGTTTATGGTTTAATTTGCGATGCTACAAATGAGAAAGCTGTTGAGAGAGTTTTTAAAATTAAACAAAGACCAAAGGGAAAACCAATCCCAATTTTTGTTAGAGATTTAAAAATGGCAAAAAGATTGGTAGAGATTGGCAGAGAAAGAGAAAAAATTTTAAAGAAGATCTGGCCGGGAAAAGTAACTGCAGTTTTAAAAAGGAGAAAGGAAAAAATAAAATTATTTGGAGTTGGCAAAGATACAATCGCTCTCCGAATTCCAAAATATAAATTAATTAATGAATTGCTTAAAAAACTAAATTGTCCTTTAACCGGCACCTCAGCTAACATTTCAGGGAAACCTGCTTCAACAAAAATAAGAACAGTTGCTTCTCAATTTAAAAACCAGAAATTTCTGCCAGATTTAGTTTTAAATGGTGGTAATTTAAGGAAAAGTTTGCCCTCTACAATTATTGATTTAACAAAAAAGAAACCAAAGATATTAAGAAAAGGAGCCTTACAAATTAAAAGTTTAGAATGAAAAAACGAGCCTTAATTAGTGTTTACGACAAGACCGGAATCGTTAATTTTGCCGATCGGTTGATTAAATTGGACTGGGAGATAATATCAACCGGTGGAACGGCAAGAGTTTTAAGGGAAGCAAAGATTAAAGTAATTCCAGTTGAAAAAGTTACTAAAAATCCGGAAGTTTTTGAAGGGAGAATGAAGACAATTTCTTTTCAGATTGAAGGAGCCCTTCTTTACAATCGAGAAAGTTCAAAACACCGAAAAGAAGCTGAAAAATTAGGTATTAAGCCAATTGATATGGTGGTTTGTAATCTTTATCCTTTTGAAAAAGTTATTGCTCAAAAAAATTGCACTCTTGGAGAAGCCATTGAGAACGTTGACATTGGAGGACCAACGATGATTCGAGCCGCAGCTAAAAATTATAAATATGTGACAGTAATAATTGACCCTAAAGATTATGATAGGATTATAAAAATTCTTAAACAGAAAAAAGAGATTCTAGAAAAAACCAGATTGAAGCTAGCTCAGAAAGTTTTTCAGCGAACAGCTGAATATGATAAAAAGATAACTAAGTTTCTTAAAAATGTCTTTCAAAAATAAATTTAAAATTGCGAGGATTAAAGTTTATAACACTCGTTATGGTGAAAATCCTCACCAAAGAGGTGCTTTTTATTTTGATCCTAGAAGCAAAGACTCTTTGGTAATTCAAAAATTTAAAAAACTTCAGGGTAAAGAAATTTCTTTCAATAATCTTTTAGATATAAATGTTGCGGTTAGTGTTTTGGCCGAGATAGAAAATAAAAGGCCTGCTTGCGTAATAATTAAACACGGAAACCCTTGTGGGGTAGCTTACGGAAAAGATGTCAAAGACGCTTTTTTCCGTGCCTGGGAAAGAGGAGATTCTTTAGCTGCTTTCGGTGGCATAATTGGAATTAATCGAGAAGTTGATGAAATATTGACGAGATTAATGATAAAAAACTTTTTTGAGATTCTTTTGGTTCCTAAAATTACAGAAAGAGCATTAAAAATTTTTTGTCAAAAACCAAATTTGATAATCTTAGTTAACCCGGCTCTAAAAAAACTCCGACCCTCAAAAGAAACTGATTTCAAAAAAATCAGAGGGGGATTTTTGGTCCAGGAGCCGGATTTAAAAGAAATTAAAGAAAAAGATTTAAAAATTGTAACAAAAGATAAACCAACTAAAAAGCAAATAAAAGACTTTCTTTTTGGCTGGAAAGTTTGTAAGGTTTCCAAGTCAAATGCTATAGTCTTAGTAAAGGATGAAACTTTAATTTCTTCGGGAGTTGGCCAGCAAGACAGAAAAAATGTTGTGAGTTGGCAGTGAACAAAGCAAGGGAAAGGGCTAAAAATACAGTTGCGGCTTCCGACGGATTTTTCCCATTTCCCGACGGCCCAGAAATTTTAATCAAAGCCGGGGTAAAAGCAATTATTCAACCTGGCGGATCAATTCGAGATGATGAGATTGTGGGACTTTGCAATAAATACAAAATCCCAATGGTTTTTACTAATATAAGATGTTTTAAACATTAATATGTTTATAGAAAAAGCCGACCCTCAAATTGCAAAACTTATTGAGAAAGAAAATAGGCGCCAGGAAGGAACGCTCAATTTGATTGCCTCGGAAAACTATCCCTCGAAAGCTATTAGAGAAGCTCTAACTTCAATTTTTATTGCTAAATACGCCGAAGGAAGGCCTTATAAAAGATATTATGGGGGAATGGAAAATATTGATAAACTGGAAACTTTAGTTGAAAAAAGGGTGAGGAAAGTTTTTGGGCTATCTTCTAAAAAATGGGCAGTTAATGTTCAGCCCTATTCTGGAAGCCCGGCAAATTATGCAATTTTAAGAGGGCTTTTAAAAAAGGGTGAGAAAATAATGAGTTTACCCATTTCTCATGGGGGGCATTTAACTCATGGAGCCCCGGTTTCTTTGTCTGGCCAAGATTTCAAAGTGGTCAATTATTTTTTAGGCAAAGATGGATTTTTAGATTACAGGGCAATTAGAAAATTAGCTAAAAGAGAAAGGCCGAAGCTTATTATTTGTGGTTTTACTGCCTATTCAAGGAAAATTGATTTTAAAAAATTTAGAGAAATTGCTTCAGATGCAGGTAGCTATCTTATAGCAGACATTTCTCATATCGTTGGTTTAATAGTTGGCGGGGTTCACCCCAGCCCTTTTCCTTCAGCTGATGTGGTAATGAGTACTACTCATAAGACTTTAAGAGGACCCAGGGGAGCTGTTATTATTTGTAAAAGAGAATTGGAAAACAAAATTTTTCCAAAAGTTTTCCCAGGATTACAGGGTGGTCCTCATGAACACACAATTTGCGCTATTGGAGTTGCCCTAAAAGAGGCAATGACTCCTGCTTTTAAAAAATATGCTCGACAAATTGTGAAAAATGCTAAGGCTTTAGCTCAAGAACTTAGAAAATATAGTTTTCAGTTAATTTCTGGGGGCACTGATAATCATTTAGTTTTAGTTGATTTAAGAAATAAAAATATTACTGGTAGACCTGCCCAGGAGTTGCTGGAAAAAGCCGGAATAGTCGCCAATAGAAACACCATTCCTTATGATCCTCTTGCTCCCTATAATCCCTCAGGAATTAGATTGGGAACTGCCGCCCTAACTACCAGAGGAATGAAAGAAAAAGAAATGCGAAAGATAGCAGCTTTTATCAATAAAGTTATTTCAAACCCAAAATCTGTCTCAACAATTAAAAAGGAAGTCAAGAAACTTTGTCAGAGATTTTCCATACCATGAAAATCCTCGATGGTAAAAAATTATCCGAAGAAATTTTAGAGAATCTTAAAAAGGAAATTAAAAATCGCCATTTAAAATTGACATTGGCAGTAATTCTAGTCGGAGAAAATTTAGTTTCTAAAATTTTTATCAATCAAAAGAAAAAAGCTTGTGAAAAGATAGGCATTAATTTTAAATTATTTAAATTTCCAACAGAGGTCGGACCTCTGTCACTAAAAAAAGAAATTAAGAAAATTGTTCAAAATCCGCTTAACTCAGGAGTGATTATCCAGCTGCCCTTGCCTAAAGAATTTTTCCCGGAGGAATTTTTGAATTTAATTCCAGAAAAAAAAGATATCGATGTTCTATCTGAAAAGAGCTTGGGGAAATTTTATCAGGGGACATTATCAATTCTCCCGCCAACTGTCAGCGGGATTTCCCGTCTTTTAAAAAATTATAAAATAAAAGTAAAAGGTAAAAACGTTGTTATTATGGGTGCTGGAAGATTAATTGGCAACCCTTTAGTCCTCCGACTTTTACAACAAGAAGCAACTATTTCAGTGCTCAATGAATTTACAAAAGACATTCCTTCTTTTACAAAAGAAGCCGATATCTTAATTTCTGGAGTAGGCAAACCTGATTTAATTATTGGAGGAATGGTTAAAAAAGGAGTGGTGGTAATTGATGCCGGAACCGCTATTAAGAAAGGGAAACTAGTAGGTGATGTTGATTTTAAAAGTGTTTCCAAAAAAGTAAGCTATATTACCCCGGTCCCTGGCGGCGTTGGACCAGTGACCGTTGCCTGCCTGATTGAAAATTTGGTGGAACTTAATTTATGAATTTGGATTTCTTTTTGTTTCAACAAATTAATAGTTTTGCAGGGAAATGGCTATGGCTTGATACTTTGAGTATTTATTTTGCTGAACATTTCGAGCACGTTTTATGGTTCATTCTTTTTTTATTTTTACTGAAAAACTTTAAGAAATACTGGCCGATGATAATTCAGGCTTTTGGGGCAGCAATTTTAGCAAGATTGGTTATTGTTAATTTTATTCGCTGGCTCTGGCAAAGACCCAGGCCATTTATTGAAAACAATGTTAATTTGCTCCTATCTCACAAAGCTGCTTCTTTTCCTTCTGGTCATGCTGCCTTTTATTTCGCTATATCTACAGTTGTTTATTTTTATAATAAAAAAGCTGGCATTGGATTTTTTGTTGCCAGTTTTTTAATTTCTATTTCCCGAGTGATTTGTGGAATTCACTGGCTATCTGACGTTTTGGCCGGAGCTTTAATTGGAATTTTTTCAGGATGTGTAATTATTCTTTTTTTTCAGCGATTTTTTTCAACCTCATCGAAACAATCACTACAATAATTGTAATTGTTATTGCGTAAATAAATTTCCCAATTAATTCATTACTTTTCTCAAAAAAAGTCTCAAACAAACTTTTTATTGCCTCGTTCCAGGCCAAGGCTGCTACCAATCCAAACCCGCCCAAAATTAAAGTGATTGTCTTTTCTGTAAATTCTCTTTTTGTCTTTTTTATTTCTTCTAAGGGTTTTACTTTTTTGATTTTATTTAATGGAGATTTCATAATTTAAAATAGTAGTTGAAATTCCACGATTATATTATTGTATAAAAAGGTTGAATTTTAAGCAAGGGTTCTGGGAAGTCATCCCGGCGGTGCTATTTTTTATGATACAAATCAAAGAATGTAACGAGCCATTAGTTGATATAAAAAAATTATGCCCTAATATAATAATTGATTTGGGCACAAAAAGGATGCAAAAAGAAAAAACTGCCTACCTGAGAAAAACGGTGGCTGAAATGATTTGTCGAGCCGAGAAAGAACTGCCGGAGGGAACAACATTTATTATCGGAGACGCTTGGAGGCCACAATATATTCAAAAGGAAGTATTCAATTGGTTTATTAAGCATTTTTCTAAAAAGTATCCAAATTGGTCTAAGAAGAAAATTATTGATGAGATTGAAAAATATGTTGCTCCATCTGAAGGAAAATATGCTTCCGGACATATGACCGGTGGAGCAGTAGATTTGAGACTATGGAAAAATGGTAGAAAAATACCTATGAAATGTTCTAAATTAACTTACCAAGAAAACGCCAAATCATTTCAGCCTAAATTGCCAAGGCATATTCAAAAAAACAGAGAAATAATGTTCAACGCACTAAAAAAAGCTGGTTTATCCAACTATCCAAAAGAGTATTGGCATTGGTCGTATGGTGATATCTGGTGGGCCAAAAGGAACAAAGAGAAAATTGCCATTTATGGAGTGATAAATTAAGTTGGGGAGCCATCTCGAAGGTACTGTTGATTTTTTAAGTAAAACCCGCCCAAGTATTATCTGAGCGGGTTATTTTCTATGGTGGCGTTCTGACTATGAGAGTTTAAGGCCCTCAACTTTTGCAGGGTCGAGTTTGCTACCATTTAATGGGAACAGAATTAATAATTCACCGCTGATAAAAGAGCAAAGGCTGAGCCGGTCATTACCGATTTCTGAAACGCCATAAAATTTCAGATTCCTTATATAGCCATCAGAAGCAAATTTGTCTTCCTTTTTCCAGTTAATTGGCGATGGCGGATAACCTTCTCCTCTTGCCAGCCATGCAAACTTGATCAGAAGCATATTATTCTCGATGGTGGCACTCTTAATCGGGCCTCGATATAGATAACCTTCGTTTTTATTCTGAATTTCCATATCTCCTCCCACAAATTCTGCAACTTTTTCATTGTTAAGGTTCATAACTTCTCCTTTGTTATATTATTTCCAAATTCTTATGTGCCGCGGGTGGGACTCGAACCCACACGGGATTTCTCCCAGACGATTTTGAGTCGCCTCTGTAAACCAATTCCAGCACCGCGGCGAGTACTTTATTTTTTTATTTTGCCATATTTTTCTCGAAATTGCAATCTTTGTCGGAACACTTAATTTTCCTCCCTTTTTCTACCAAAAGTGCTCCGCATTTTGGGCATTTTTTTCCTGTTGGTTTGTCCCATAAGGCAAAATCACATTTTGGCCATTGATTGCAGCCGTAAAAGATTTTTTTCTTTTTAGTCCTTTTTTCAACTATCTCGCCCTTTTTACATTTTGGGCATTTAATTCCCAATTTCTTTTTTTCAAAAGGTTCAGTATATTTACATTTAGGAAAGCGAGAACAGCCATAGAATTTTCCGAATTTCCCCAGCCGAATTAAAAGTGGGGCTTTACATTTTGGACAGATTTTTTTGGTTTTCTCAATTAAGACCTTTTTTGAAACCTCCTGATATTTTTGTTTTAGGTTTTCTTCAAAAGGATTGTAAAAATCCCTTATAACCGGAACCCATTCTCTTTGACCCTTTGCAATTTTATCTAAATCTTCTTCCATTAGGGCGGTAAATTTAATATCAACAATTTTTGGGAAGTGCTTTACCAAAATATCGTTTACCACTGTCCCAATTTCAGTTGGTTGAAAGCGCTTCTCTGTATTTTTCTCAATATAATTTCTTTCTTGAACTGTAGATAAAATAGGGGCATAAGTTGAGGGTCTGCCAATACCATTTTCTTCCAAAGCTTTAATTAGAGTAGCTTCACTGTACCGAGGAGGAGGCTGAGTAAGGTGCTGGGAGGGGATTAATTTTATCAATTCTAAAATCTCTTCTTTCTTAAGCGATGGTAATTCTGATTCTTCATACTTAATAGGATAAATCTTCAAAAATCCATCAAACTTCAAGACCTGGCCAGTAGCTTTAAAAGTGTAGTTCTTGGCAGCAATATCAACAGTCGTTGAGTCAAGAACAGCTTGACTCATCTGGCAAGCAATAAATCTTCGCCAGATAAGGTTGTAAAGACGAAACTGCCTCTCGTCTAATTTGGCTTTAATTTTTAAATTTTCAGGAGTTTTTTCAGGATAGGTCGGCCTTATTGCTTCATGAGCTTCCTGGGCTCCTTTTGTTTTTGTTTTATATCTTCTTAAAAAACCAGCCCAATATTCTTTGCCATAATTCTCAATGATAAATTTTCTGGCAGCGAATAAAGATAAATCAGAAAGATTCAGAGAATCGGTTCGATGGTAACTTGTGTATCCCCTTTCATAAAGTTGTTGTGCCACTTGCATTGTTAGCCTTGCCGGCCAGTGAAACCTTTTCCAGGTTTCCTGTTGCAAGGTGCTGGTGCTAAATGGCGGCAGGGGATTTCTTTTTACTTCCTTTCTTTTAATATTGATTACTTTGTATTCAGCTTCTTCTAAATCTTTAACAATTTTATCTGCTTCTTTTTTAGTTTTAATTTCCAGCTTGGGAATTGTTTTTCCATCTCTTTTAATTAAAATAGCTTCAAGTTGCAGAGAACCGTTCTCTGTAATTTTCTTAAGTTGGGCGGTGATTGTCCAGTATTCTTGGGGTACGAAATTTTTAATTTCTCTTTCTCTTTCTACAACCAGACGGAGCGCTACTGACTGAACTCTTCCAGCTGACAGGCGCCGAGCCACTTTTTTCCACAAAAAGGGGGATAATTTATAACCAACAATTCTATCCAAAATTCTTCTTGTTTGTTGGGCATCAACCAAATTTAAATCAATTTTTCTGGGATTTTTTAATGCCTCCTCAATAGCAGATTTTGTAATCTCATGAAAAACAATTCTTTGGTAAGGTTTTTCCCCATTTAGATTTAAAATCTTGGATAAATGCCAAGATATAGCTTCCCCTTCTCTGTCCTCGTCAGTGGCTAAGATGACTGTTTTTGTTTTTTCTACTTCCTTTTTTAAAATATTTACATTCCTTCTGGCCTTAGAAGGAATAACATATTTAGGTTTAAAGTTATGTTCAACATCAATCCCGAATTCACCCTTAGGCAAATCTCTGATGTGACCATAGGAAGAAAGAACCCGATATTTAGGTCCTAAAAATCCTTGAAGAGTTTTCGATTTCGTCGGTGACTCAACCACTACGATTAATTGCATAAATATTTCTTCCCAAATTTCTTACTTTACCTTTTATTTCCAAAATAGTAAGGGTGCTAGCTACAATAGAAGCTGGAAGTTTTGTTTTTTCAATAATTTTATCAATATATAGAGCTTCTTCTTTTAGGGCCTCTAAAATTGAATTTTCTCCCTCATTTTCACCTCTTACTGTCCTGTCGGTATCAGATACCGACAGGCTTAGATTGAGCTCTTTTAAAATATCGTTGGCGTTTTCAACTAATTTCGCGCCATTTTTGATTAGATAATGAGGGCCTTTTGAGTTTAAAGAATGAACAGGGCCGGGAACGGCAAAAATTTTTCTTCCTTGTTTTCTAGCCCAGCCCGCCGTGATTAAAGCTCCTGATTTTTGTTTAGCTTCCACAACTAAAACTCCAGAAGAAAGACCAGAAATTATCCGATTTCTCTGGGGAAAAGTGAATTTTGACCCAGGAGTTCCCGAAGGATATTCGGAAATTAAACACCCTCCGGTTTCTAAAATCCTTTGAGCTAATTTTAAATTCGACTGGGGATAAATACTTTTTTCATCAAGCCCGGTGCCCAAAACAGCAATTGTTCTTTTATTTCTTTCAACTACTGCTGTATGAGCGAAAGTATCAATTCCTGGTGCTAATCCTGAAACAATAATTAATCCTGCTTCAGCTAAATCTCCAGCAATTTCCAAAGCTACCTGTTTCCCGTAAGGAGAGCACATTCTGGTTCCAACTACGGCAAAACATTGCTCGTTAGGATTAAGTTCTCCCCTGACATAGAGAATTTCTGGTGGGTCTTTAATTTCTTTTAAAAGTTTAGGATATTTTTTATCTTCAATAGTTGTGGTTTTAATCTCGTCCATTTTTAGAGTTTACCATTTCGCCTTTAATTTTTCTATACTTTCCGATAGTATCTGGCAATAAAGATTGAGACCGATTGAGTTTATGTTTCCTGATTGCTCTTTGCCCAAAATATTACCTCCTCCTCTCATTTCTAAATCTTTTAAGGCAATTCGATAACCTGAACCTAATTCCTCAGCTTCTTTTAAGGCCTGAAGTCTTTCTTCTGCCAGGGAAGAAAGTCTTTGAGGATATAAAAAGTAAGAGAAGGCCTGAATATGGGAACGGCCGATTCTTCCCCGGATTTGATAAGCTTCTGCTAGACCCAACCTTGTTGAATCAGCGACAATTAAAGTATTCACATTGGGCAAATCAAGGCCATTTTCAATAATAGTAGTCGCGACTAAAACATCAACTTTTTTATTCTGGAAATCTTTCATTACTTTGACTAATTCCTTTTCTTTTAATCTTCCATGAGCTATTCCAAATTTTGCTTTTGGAGATAAGTTTTCTAAAAACCTTTTTACCATTTCAATTGTTTCTACTCGGTTATGCAAATAATAAATTTGGCCGCCTCTTTCAATTTCAGTTTCAATTGCTTCTTTAATTATTTTATCCTTGAAAGACAAAATAAAAGTTTTAACTGGCAATCTGCCCACCGGTGGAGTTTGAATCAGGCTAATATCTTTTAAGGAAGAGATGGCCATATATAAAGTTCGGGGGATAGGGGTTGCAGAAAGGCTCAAAATATCTAAAGAGGCCCTTATTTTCTTTAATTTTTCTTTTTGTCTAACCCCAAATCTTTGTTCGTCATCGATAACCAATAGTCCCAAATTTTTAAATTCGACATCAGAAGACAAAATCCGGTGAGTACCTACCGCTACATCAACTTTCCCATTTTTTAAATCATTAATTATTTCTCTCTGCTTTTTTTTGGATTGTAATCTGGATAGCATCGCTATTTTAACTGGTAAATTTTTTAATCGTCTCTTAAAATTTTGGAAATGTTGAGAAGTTAAAATAGTAGTCGGACAAATCATGGCTGCCTGATAGCCAGAGTTAACTACCTTTATCATTGCCCTCAAAGCTACCTCCGTCTTTCCAAACCCAACATCGCCGCAAACAATTCTATCCATTGGTTCCGGCTTTTCTAAATCCTTTTTTATATCTTCAATCGCCTGGGATTGATCCGGAGTTTCTTCAAATTGGAAAGAAGAATTTATTTGGAGATTTATCTCATCTTCTGATAAATAAGGAGGACGAGGGGTAACTTTTCTAATAGCTGCGACCTCTAAAAGTTCTCTGGCTAATTTTTCAACTTCTTCCTTGATTTTTCTTTTTATTCTCTGCCAGAGAGGAGAACCAAGCCTGGAAATTTTTGGTTTAATAAAACCAATGTAGCGAGATAATTTTCTTTCTAATCCTACTGGAACATATAATTTATCTCCCTGAGCATATTCGAGTTGGTAATATTGTTGATTGTTAATTGCTAATTGTCGATTGTATATTCCTATGCCATGGTCTAAATGAACTAAATAATCTTTGGACTTTAATCCCTTTAAATCGGAAAATAGTTTTTGGGATTTTAATTTCTTTTTTAAAATCTCTTTTGATTTTTTCTCATCTTCAACCTTTATATCTAAAGCTTCAATATTCTCAATCTGATTTCCCAAAAAATCAAAGCGAACAGCTGAAATTAGGTTTACTGGGAAAACATCAATAATTTCTCCTCTCTGGGAAAATTCTCCGGGTTCTGAAACTCTCAAAACTTTTTCATATCCCATCTCATCCAATTTTCTTAGAAATTGGGAAAAGTTGTAAATTTGATTTCTTTCTAAATATAAAGTATTGTCTTCAAAAAAAGATTGAGTTTTTCTCGTCTCCAAAATTTTATCTAAATTTTCTTCAAACCAAAAATTCTCCCTTTCTAAAAAATAGGGGGTAGGTCCGACAATTAAGACCTTTTCTAACCTTAATCTTGACAAACCCATTTTATTAAATTATAATATAATATTCTTCTTTTACAAATTTTTAAGAAAGTTAAACATTTTGCCTTCCAGTCTACCTGTGAGTGGCTAAACCGAGTACATAAATTTTTTATGTGCTCGGGGATGGATTCTAAGCAATCCCTCCTTAAGCTTAGTAGCCTTAAGTTATGGATTGGAACTTTTGTTCTTAATTTATAGCGCTCGGAGGTAGACTGGAGGGTAAAAAAGTTCTTTTAGAAAGGAGGTAATAAAAATGTGGAATGTTTCCCAAAAAAGTCTGAAGGTTAAACTTCCTCAAGGATTTTCCCTGAAGGAAGATGTAGATTTCGTTTATCTTTTTTATAAAAATAAACGAATAGCTATTTTTAATGCCTTGTGCTTACCAAAAATTGGCCCAAAAATAGAAGAGGAGGCAGTGAAATTCCTAGGAGAATTAAAAATTAAATAAATATAGTAAATATATGTAAGGTGTCAGAGAAATCTGATATCAAGTCGAGGTGACCCTCCCCTCGGCTTTTTTATTCATTTCGCGGACAAATTATAATATTAAAGGTTATATCTGTTCATTGCTTTTTCTAATCCTCCTTTTAAAGAAAAATCAATTGCCTCAGCCGTTTTTTTAACTACTTCTTTAACTATCTTTTCTTCTCCTTTGTTAAATGCTCGCTGAGACTTTGTCTCATCTCCCGCCTCGCTCAGCTTCGCTTCGCTCGGCTTTTGAAGAACAAATTTTTCTATATTTTTTGGTTTGCCAGATTTAGGCTGGATTCCGATTCTAAATCTTACAAAATCTTTCGTCTTCAGTCCGCGAATTATTGACTCTATCCCTCTGTGGCCGGCTGCTCCCCGACCTTTGACAATCCTAATTTTGCCGAGAGGTATATCAATATCATCATGAATTATCCATAAATTGTCGATAGGTAATTTATAAAAAGCAATAAGGATCTTGGCTCCTTTTCCTGAGAGATTCATAAAGACTTGGGGCTTGGCCAAGATTATTTTCTTATTATTAAATTTCCCTTCAGCGATTAAGGCCTGAAATTTTTTTTCAAATTTTAAATCAGAGAAATTATACACGTCCTTATTTTTTATGAAAAATTCGTCGATGACTCGAAAGCCAAGATTGTGGCGAGTTTTTTGAAATTTTTCTCCGGGATTACCCAGACCAACGATAATTATCATAGTTATTTAATTATACATCCTGTTGCAAAAATAAAAAATTTAAATTATACTTAAAAAAGGGCGAAGAGGACTTCCTCCTCTTCTTAACCTTCACTCGCTGAAGCGAGCTTGGCGGTCAATGAATCTAAGGATTCATCTCCACCTTCACTCGCTGAAGCGAGCTTGGCGGTCGATGAATCTAAGGACTCATCTCTACCTTCACTCGCTAAAGCGAGCTCGGTGTATGAAGAATTTCTTATCTTTCATCTGGGAAATTGCAAAAATTGTTATTATTGCTTTACTAATAGTTATTCCTATTCGTTATTTTTTATTTCAGCCATTTTTTGTTAAAGGTCAGTCAATGACTCCTACTTTTGAAAACGGTGATTATTTAATTATTGATGAGATTTCTTATCGCCTTCGAGTCCCCAAAAGAGGAGAAGTGATAGTTTTTAAATATCCGAAAAATCCTTCCCAGCGCTATATTAAAAGAATTGCCGGTCTTCCCGGAGAAACGATAGAAATAAAAGATGGTAAAGTTATAATTTTTGAAAATAATCAAAGGCAGATATTAGACGAATCTGATTATCTTTCAGGGGATTTAATGTTTATCAATTATCCAGAGATTACTTTGGGCCCAGATGAATATTTTGTTTTGGGGGATAATCGCACAAGTACCTGGAGAGGAATAGTCCCTCGAGGAAATATTATCGGCCGAGTGTTTATCCGAGCCTGGCCATTCACCACTTTAGCAAAAATTGAAGCACCCAGCTATTAAAAACGAAGAGGGTCTTACCATCTTCTTCATCTTCGCTTTCATATGGAAGCTTGATATATGAGGAAACCTAAATTTCAAAGCCCAAGCGGAATGCATGATATTTTACCCGAGGAGCAGAAATATTTCCAGATAATTTATAATGTTTGTGAGGATATAGCCAAATTTTACGGGTTTGGGAAAATAGATACCCCCCTTCTTGAGGAAGCTGATCTTTTTTCAAGAGGTATAGGGCTCTCGACTGATATTGTCCAGAAACAAATGTATAGTTTTAAAACTAAAGGAGATGATATTTTGGCCCTCAGACCAGAATATACAGCTCCAATTGCCAGAGCCTATATTGAACATGGAATGTTTAATTTGCCCCAACCCTTAAAGCTTTGGCATTGGGGCCCCTGTTTTCGATATGAAAGCCCTCAGGCTGGAAGATACCGCCAGTTCTGGCAATTTGGGTTCGAGATTTTAGGAGAAAGAAGTCCGGTAATGGATGTTCAAATTATTCAGATTTTTTATAATATTTTAAAGAAAATTGGTTTAAAAAAATTGATTATCGAGATAAATAGTATCGGAGATAATCAATGCAGGCCTTATTATAAAAAACTTTTAGGAAGTTATTTTAAATCAAGAGCACAGTCTTTGTGTTCTAACTGTAAAAGGAGGCTTAGAGAAAATCCTTTGAGAATTTTAGACTGCAAAGAAGAAAAATGTCAGAGGATTAAAGCTCAGGCTCCCCAGATGATAGATCATCTTTGCGAAGAGTGTCATAATCATTTTAAGGAAGTTTTAGAGTTTTTGGATGAGATTGAATTACCTTATCGTCTTAACCCCTATTTGGTTCGGGGGTTGGATTATTATACTAAGACTGTCTTTGAGATATATTATGATGCTGAAGAAGGTAGAGGGCCCGATGCCCTTGTAGGAGGGGGAAGATATGATTCTTTAGTTAAACTTTTAAGAGGAAAAGATACTCCTGCTGTTGGAGCAGCAGCCGGGGTAGAGAGGATTATTCAGGTAATGAAATCCAGGGATATAAAAATTCCAAAAGGGCCCGAGACTAAGGTTTTTTTGGCTCAGTTAGGGGATTTAGCGAAAAGAAAGAGTTTAAAACTTTTTGAAGATTTCAGAAAAGCAAAAATTCCAATTTCTGAGTCTTTTGGCCGGGATTCTTTAAAAGCCCAACTGAACAGAGCCAATAGGCTTGGAATAAAATATACTTTAATTTTAGGACAAAAAGAGGCTCTGGAGGGAACAATAATAATTAGAGACATGGCTACCGGAAAACAAGAAACAGTAAAGATGGATAAAGTGGTAGAGAAGATGAAAAAAAGAGTAAAGAAATAACCAATTATGGATTGTCTTTTTTGCAAAATTATTAAAAAGGAATTACCATCTGAAATCGTTTACGAAGACGATAAGGTTTTGGCTTTTAAAGATATTAACCCTCAGGCTCCCGTACACTTTTTAATTGTTCCTAAAAAACACATTCCTTCAGTAGATCATGTTGAGTTTCAAGACAAAGAATTGATGGGAGATTTAATTTTAGCTGCCCAAAAAATCGCTAAAGAAAAAAAATTGAGCGGTTACAAATTACAAATTAATGTTGGCCGCTCAGCAGGGCAAGTAGTTGATCACTTGCACTTACATCTGCTTAGTGAAAAACCACTATGATTTTAGAAGTTAAAAAACAAGAAAGGGAAAGTTCCCAGAGTTTAACTCGCCGCTTCTACCGCAGGGTTCAACAAAGCGGGATTTTGCATCGGGCAAGAAAAAATAGGTTTAGAAAGAGAAAGAAATCTGAACAGATGAAAAAAAGAGCAGCTTTAAGGAGAGAAGAGATAAAAAGAGAATATGAAAAATTAAGAAAATTGGGTAGACTAAAATAAATCGTTGATTTATGTCGATATTTGTCAATATTAATCAGCAAAATTGGCTTCAATCAGCGTTTTTCAACAAGTGGAAAAAATAAAAGAAAAAATCCAAAACGATTTAAACCAAGCAGTGAAAAAAAAAGGGGAATTAGAATCTCTAGTTTTACGGCAGCTTTCAGCAGCTATTTTAAATAAAGAAAAAGAAAAAAGATATAAATTAAGTAAGGAAAAACCAGAACTGAAAGAAGCAGAATTGGCAAAAGAAAGTCAACTTACTGACGAAGAGTTAATAGAAGTTATCTCTTCAGAAGTAAAAAAAAGAAAGGAAGCCTCTTTAGAATTTGAGAAAGGAAAAAGAATCGACCTGGCAGAGAAAGAAATAAAAGAAATGGAAATTCTCAAAAAATATCTGCCTGAGCAGCTTTCTGAAGAAAAGCTTAAAGGATTAGTTAAAGAGGCGATTGCAAAAACTGGTGCTACAGAACCCAAAGACATGGGGAAAGTAATGGCAGAGATAATACCAAAAGTTAAAGGCAGAGCAGATGGAGGTTTAGTAAGTAAAATTGTAAAAGAATTATTGACCCCAAAAGAGGAGATTTAATTTTAAAATGACTTCCATTTCTAAAATTTGGACCGTAGTTATTCTTGCTATCTTTATTCTGGGAGGAATCTTATTTTGGGAGTATTGGTGCTTGAAAAAGGAAGAAGCAAAAAAGATTGAAGAAGAAGAAGAGGAAATAGAATTATCACAAGAACTTACCGCTGAAATAATAGAGAAAAATGTCGGCGAGATAATTAATAAAGTGCTTCCTTTAAATTTTGATAGAAAAAATGCAGAATATCTTATTGATGATTTAAACAATGATGGATGGTTGGAAATTATTGTTACAGCTTGCCTTCCTGCTGCAAAAGCTCAATATTATGAAAAAGCATATCTTGGTGTCCTGAAAGTTCTTAATAGCAGAGGAGATTATCAAA